>Ga0209201_1000254_pt1 | contig 78700 bp, 117 predicted proteins | sample AD_UKC055_MetaG_FD_184411 | JGI IMG/M metagenome (GOLD analysis project Ga0209201, IMG submission 184411) | Active sludge microbial communities of municipal wastewater-treating anaerobic digesters from USA - AD_UKC055_MetaG (SPAdes) (version 2) | ecosystem: Engineered > Bioreactor > Anaerobic >...
CCGGCATATTCGGCACCATCGAGGTCGCCGGATCAGGCGGCACGCTTAGCCTGCTGGGCGGCGTGACTGGAATGGTGATCGACAATAGCGGCGGAGCGGTTGCCATCGACTCCAGCGAGCTCAACCTAGCCAACATAAATGCGGAAATGGACGCCGCCTTGGCTGATTATTCCGACGATCTCGCCGATGCGGTATGGGACGAGGACGTCGCGGGGCATGTAATCCCCGGCTCGACCGGCAATACGCTTAGCGGAATCAGCTCTGGCGTATCTAGCGTGTACGCCAATACTCAGCGCGTGGATGGGCTTATCGGGATTGATAGCAGCGGCAATGATAGGTTTACCGCTAAGGCATTGGAGTTGGCCCCCACGGGTGGAGGCGGCGGAGCGAGTCCGAGTGATGTGTGGGGTTATGTGCCATCAGGCCTTGAGCCGTCCGGAAGCGCTGCTCAGCTCTTGGCGAGCGCTGCTTCGGGCGGTGCGTCTAGTGTGGTTGTAAAACCCGTCAGCGGCAGCGTGGTGGTGGCACTAGACTTGTCTGGGGCATTCGCTCAAGCCGGGGGCACCTCTTGGTCAGTACGCATGGTGCGCGTGCTGGATAAGGACAAGAACGACGTTACGTATTCATTGTTAACCGGCTGTACTGTTGCAAATGGCGTCTTTACGTGTCACATCAACTCTGGCGGGAGGCTTGATGCCGCTCCTTATGAGATAATTGCCGCCGTGCGCGTGGGGGTTAATCCGGCCCGCTGGGTGGCGCGGTCTTGCTTGATGCATCTGGAGGCGCGATGAGTCGTTTGAGCTATATGCTTAAGCGCGCTAGCGATGATATCATGCTGCGCTCCGTGCATGTGCCTAGCGAAAACCTTACCCCAATAGGCTCACACTATTACGAGCCCGTGGTAATCGGAGTCCAGCGGCACGACGCCGAGCGCAGGGGGACACATTATGACTTGCGAGTAGGTTTGCCTGATCGGTCGATATCATTTGTCATCCCTCGCCCCACGCTACAGGGTCAAGCAGGGCAGACTGCCACGTGGATACATCAACCCGACCATGTAGCTGCATATGCCACGCTGAGCGGGGTTATACCCTCTGGTCAGTACGGGGCGGGACCGTTTACTCTGGTCGCTAAGCATCCCGGGGTTTTGCATAGCAATAATGACGGATCGTACGATTTATACATACACGATAAAGACATAGGCGATGCCAAGCTGACACTAAAAAAGAACCCCAGCAACGCGAAGCAGTACTTCGTGGTGCTGCGCAACCTGCCACGTGAGCGTGTGTGGCAGGAGCGTGGTAAATACAAGGACTGGCAGGGAGATATTCCGTCCTCGGGCTATACGGCTAGCGAAAAGCTGGACGGCGCCATGATGTATGCCACGCTTAATCCCAATGGGATCACCCTCACTAGCCGCAGGCGTGGGGTTGACGGCGAGCCACTCGTGAGAGAGCATCACGTCCCATGGATCAGGGACGCCAAAATACCTAAAGAGTACATCGGCATGACCATCGCGGGGGAGCTATACCACCCCAAGGGGTTCAGCACCCTATCCGGCATACTCAATTCCTCACCCGTTAAGGCGCTCGAGCGTCAACGCTCCGAGGGCAAGATACAATTCGCTCCATGGGGCATCGTGGGCATGCCCGGCGTGAGTTATGCTGATAAGATGGCCATTCTGGACGACTTAGTGGGTAAATTGAATAATCCATATATCACGCGGCCGCGCATGTCGGATAATCCCCAACAGCTCATGGCGCAAATCGAGCGTGAGGGCGGCGAGGGCATCGTCCTGGCAAGGTCAACCGACACCGACGACATGCCGATGTATCGTAAAAAAATATGGCACCCCTATGTCGGTAAGATTGTAGGCTACAACCCCGGCAGGGGTGATCTTGAGGGAACGGTGGGGTCGTTGATCGTAGAAGACGCCACGGGTAAGCGCGTCAATGTGGGGTCCGGCAAGGGGTTAGACGATAACCTCCGCAGATACATGGCTGAGCATTGGGATGAATTCCAAAACCGCAAGATAAGAGTTCTAGCTCGAGGCTCAAGCGGGAAATCGCTCCGGCATCCGCTTTATGGTGGCTTTGAGCTTGACGAAACGCCGCTAGACGACTGGGGCGTGGCCACCTAGACCACGCCCCGTCATCTTGATGTCAGCTGCTATAAGCGTCTCGGCGTCCAGTCGCAAAAGCCGCTATCGCGACTCCTGCGCTGACCGAGATAAACGCTATGTATAGCCACGTCGGGATGAAGCGCCCGATACTCATCAACACTGAAGCAATAGCGGTCATCATCCACAGCGGCATAGCAAACCTCCGTAGCTAGGATCCATCGTCGTCGATTGCTTTACAAGCCGCACGCACCTCCTCTGCTGTGAGTAACGTTTTCTTAACAACATAATATGCGCATGTGAGCAGCTGTAGTTCGGCTGGCATTATGATGCCAGGGACCTCCTCAGAGATAAACACCGAAATGGATGCTTTGTTAGCGTCTGGGAAGATATAGCACCACGCATCACTGCTCCCGTCGCGCGGGGTTGCCTTGAGTAGGTCGATTGCTGTTGTCTTAACTTCATCTGACGCACCCGACTGCGATATTGTGTGTGCTAGGATCTTGCGCAGTGGCGCTCCCGATGGCGAGGCCTCGCTTCGGCTCAGCGTGCCGAGCAGCGCTTCACACACTTCTCGTGGCGGTGCTAGCCAGTGCAGAGTCCAGCCTGCCTGATTAACCGCTGACCGTAGCGCGTTCGGTGAAGTGGCTGGCTGCGTCGCGGTTGGCTTGTGTAGGCCCACTTGTACATCCGCGACAGTGGCGACCTGAGTGTTGCTTGACGGCCATATGCGAAAGTCTTCTGCTCGCTGGACTACCGAGCGTGCCGGTGGGTCGTCTAATGCGATGATGTTGGTCTCAACAAATGGTATCGTCTCTATTGCGCTAACGTATGGCTCGTTGAGTTCGCTAAGCTTACAATCGTTAGCTAGCTCCATAAATCGGCCGTAATCCCACCTGACGGCGAGGTCTTCCGAGTAGTAGGTGTTATCCTCCAGGCTAATCGCTGATGCCCATGCCAGGCCTCCATCGGCTACTTCAAGCTCGTAGTACTCGTCTTTCGGTGTTTTCAGCGTGGCGCGCTTGCAGTTATCGCTTACGCGCAACGTGTTCTTGCCCATGGTCCACGCCAGATTAGCCGGCATATGGCATTGCGCGGCGAGCCTCTCCTGCACATTGCGAGCTGCCACGCGGTAATCCAGACATTCTGATTTTCCCGGTATAGGCAGCACGTCTATTAGCATCAGTACGCTTCCCATGTTGCGCACTACGCCATAACCGCCAACGGAAGAGTCGGAGCGCATTATCAGAAATGCCGCCCCGAGGCTGCTGATGGCGCGCTCGCTTATTACGAGCGTGCGCTTTAGGGGGTTGGTGCGCCTTTTCGACATGTCAGCTACAAACATCTTCATAAAGGCTCTCCTTGACGCTGTGGCCCTGCGGGCCATACTACTTAGTGCTATGGATAAGACATCTTATGGAATCGTAACGCGGTATGACGCCGATGCGGGAACGATAGACGTTCGGCTAGACGGCGATAACGACGACTGCTATCTTCTGGGCGTGCCAGTCGCCACGCTATCGCCTGATGTTGCTTTTGCTCCCACAGCTGGTATGCGTTGTGTGGTGGGTTATACACCAAACAGCGGTGATGCCGTATGCTTTGGTTTCATGGGGACTATCGGCGAGGAGTCTGACGCCGCTCGCTCCGAGCAAGATACCGTCCAGGGCGATTTGCGCCTCGGCCGGCCGGATGCCAACATGCTGTCCATGCAGCGTGGTGGATTGACAGCTCTGCAAGCTGCTCCGGGTACTGGTTTATGGATGCATGGCGACTCCCGGGCCATCAATGTATGCGGCGAGAAAGTCATGCTCTCCACTCCAACCGTGAATGGCGGATTAGAGACTGATGACGCCGGATGGCCTAAGATATCCCTGTTTGTCTATAACGCATTAGGCAAGATATTGGAAGCATTACTAGGCGCGACTCGGATATGGACCATGAATGCTCCAGGGCTGTGCGGCATTAGCGAAACGCTAGGTGGCGATCCTACTAATCCAGCTCCGTTTAGGGACTTATCAGTCGTCGGCGCCGCTGGCACTACACAAATTCACATAGGCCAGGATGGGGTCAGCATTACATCAAACGCCCCCGTTTCCGTTACTAGCACGAGCAACGTGGAGGTGTCAGCGCCCTCCGTAACCCTCAAGGGTGTATGCGAGGTACAGGGGGCGCTTAACGTGGTTGGAGCACTCTCAGTCGGAGGCGTCCCCCTTAGCGTTCCCTAGGAGGTGAAGAGTGAAACACTGTGAAGACTGCCCGATGACTAAGATATCAGAAGCCGTGAGTGACGCTGGAATGGTCAAATACGGCCGCGTTATAGTCGACGACGAGGACGACGAAGCTATCTCCTCGGAAGAGGCTGATCAGGATCCATAAGGCGCAGCTCCTGCTCCGTAACCCTGCAATATACAAGCAGAGCTTCCAACAGGGCGCGGGTCAGCCTTGCCACGCCGTCACCCTCCGTGGTGTGATGAAAGTCTGAGTAGTAGAATTCATCAGCGGCGGTCTTATTCCACAACCCGCATAGGTTGAAGGTCATGCTGACGCCACTCTCCACCTCGGCATCCCACCACCATCCCAGGTTGGTATTGAAGGGCATGAGGGCTATTTTCAAACCCTGGGTTGTGTGGACTACATAGCCATCGGACTTCAAGCGCTTGTTGGGAACATTATCGCCCCAGGCCATCAGCATTGTACGACGCCTATGTTTTAACCATAGCCTCATATCAACCCCCCTCTAATAGAGCTCCAGGGCTTGCCCGGTGTCTCTGCAATAATGCACTAACGCGCTGAGTGTGGTGGCCACGAGTTCTAGTCTTGCTTTCATGAGCCTCCCTCCTGCAAATCGCGGCATAATTCCAACGCCTGATTAGTAGCGCGACAATGACAGAGCAAGGCGCTCAAGATTGCGCGCTGCCATTCCACGAAATCAAGATGTGATGCGTTTAAACCCAAAACCGCAGTGTGTTCTGGCAGTATGTGATCTCGCGCCGAGGGGCCGCCGAGGCCTACCAGCCGGATGCGGTTTGAGCGAGTCGTACCCTCGGGCTGGTCATACTTCCACGCTATTGTTATATCGCTATAGGAGCCGTCGTCGATGCGTATGCTCCTTGTGACTCCGTCTCGCCCTGTATACATCAGCAAAACATTGTCCTCTAAATGCTTGACAGCATTATCAATCCACGCTATGGCCAGGTTGGTGTTTTGGGCATAATTCAGTGACACTTCCAGTGCGGTGATCATTCCTCCCTCCCCCTTGTTGACGAGTCAGCTCTAATTGTGGCTAGATACCTCAACCAATATATAACCCATAACCGCCTGGATTGGGCTTGACATTTCTGGCGTATTGTTGTAAAGTAGCCGTCCGGAGGTAGACGCATGACAGATTTCAATCCCGGCTCGATGCCGTATTCGCCAGAAGCCGAGCGTGCGGTTTTAGCCGCGCTGATGGCTGATCAGGATTTAGCCCTAGAGGTATTGGCTAGCGTAAGGGAGCATTACTTTTACAACCCCACGCATAGGGCTATTTTCAGGGCTTGTTGCGAGCTGGAAAAAAGTGGCACGGCAATAGACCTAGTGTCGGTGGCGGGCAAGTTTAGTAGCTCTAGCAACATGATGGATACCATCGTGGATATCTGCGCAGATCTCCCGACGATGGCCAATACGAAGTATCATGTCCGGCAGTTGAAGAATTACTCAACGCGTCGGCAGCTGATCAGCGCGTCACAGACGATAGCTAAGAATGCCATGCAGGATACCTCTAACGACACTAGCGCACTATTAGACCGCTCGGAGCATGCGATTCTGTCAATCGGGGAGGGCAATGTAACGAAAGACTTCGTGCGTGCCGGAGAAATGCTGGATACCAGCCTTGAGGATCTAGGCAGGATGCGAACGGGCAGTTCTATTGTTGGCATATCGACCGGGTTCAAGCGCTTAGATGCATACACGACAGGCTTGCACCCCGGGGAGTTTATCATCATAGGCGCGCGGCCTGCCGTGGGGAAGACCAGCTTGGCGCTTAACATGGCAACAAACATTGCATCCTCAGGCCGGTCGGCGGGATTCTTCAGCCTCGAGATGCAGAGTAAAGAAATAATGAATCGCCTGATTTACTCTACCAGCAGGATACGCCCCGTGCAGGTGGTCAACAACCTAATCTCAGAAGTGCAGTGGGGCAGGATAGTCAAGGAGACGCGAAACCGTCTCGAATCTATGCCGCTGTATATAGACGACTCCGCGGCAATGACTCCCGTAGAGATGCGTGCTAAGGCGAGGCGTTTAAAGCATCGCGCGGGATTAGACGTGTTGTTTATAGACTATATCCAGCTAATGTCCTGCGGCGCAGATAGGGAAAACAGGCAGCAGGAGGTGACGCAGATCTCGCGGGATCTAAAAGCAATGGCGAAGGACTTAGATATCACAGTGGTGGCGCTATCTCAGCTGAGCCGCAAGACGACAGGCCATAACGGCCCGCCGATGCTGCATGAGCTGAGAGAATCAGGCTCACTAGAGCAAGACGCTGACGTGGTGGCTTTTCTATACGACCCCAACGCCGAAGCGCGTTACGAGCAAGAAGGCCCGACACGCCGCGTATCGCTGATTCTAGCCAAACAACGCAACGGCCCCACGGGGGAGATACCGATGTTTTTCGACTCAGAGATCACCACATTTGAAGAAGCAGATCTAGCATACTGACTAAAAAGAAAAAGGGAGGAGGGGGCCATCCTTGCGGATGACCCCCCTGAGGATTTTTTACTCGAAGCTCCGGGGGTAGTAAGCCCCCGGTTCGGGGACCCGGCCGGGGGCCCTCTTGCGAGGGCTCCGCCTCGGGAGGACGGCCACAGCTCCGGCCGTCATCCCAAAGAGCCAAACCGGAATCCGGGTGGCCCCGGGGGCCACCCTCCACCCCTCCCCGGGGGTCTCAGCGGCGCTCTGAACGCCCCCGAGGATCCTGGCTCTTTCGGCCAGAATCCTCGGGGCCGTAGAGAGGCCCCGGAGCCCGGCCTCCCGGCCGGGCATCTCCGGGAGCTCCCCGGCGGCCTCCGCGGCCAGCCGGGGGGTGGCCGCCGGGGTCTCCCCCGCGGCCACCTCGGACACCCACTCGGCGGCCGCCTGCCGCTGGTGGGTATCAATCCGTGCAATCCATACCGCGCTGGTGGCCAGCGCGGCCACCACCACAAACAGCGGCGTTTTAGCCACTTTTCCCCTCATACGGCGGGATGAGCCTTTCCGTCACCGTGTGCATCTCTAGGATGCGCTCGTAATGCGAGAAACGATATCGCGTGCCCTCTACGCTACCTCCTCCCGGGATTCGCATTAAGACGGGGCGGATCAACATCGTCCCTGATTTAATCGTTTCGCTATTATGCAGTAAGTGGGACATCATGCGCGGGCTGGCTATGACTTCTGCCGCCACGTATTTATGCCCCGATAGCATGTAATCAAACTCCTCTACTGCTTTATCAAGATTGGCATGATGAGTTATCTCAAAGGGGACTATCCCAACGTTTTCTCCAAAAAGCGCCTGCAGTTCAGCCCGCTGGCGTTCTAAAAGAGCGTGGCGTGTAACTCGTGCCACCCACAGCCTGTCTTCTCCCATGGTGTACTTCCTTGACGCGCGATATAGCGCTGAGTATATTGGTCCGCGAAGGAGGTTGGAAATGGTCCAACGTATCACCCCTAGCGCCAGGTTGCTCTACATTGCTCCAGACAATGCAGAAGAAGCTATCGCGCAAGCTCGCTGGTTTTGCAAGAACAACGTTAAGGAAGAGCCAACTCCGCAGCAGATTCAACGCGCTATTACCAATACGCTAGAAACCGGACACGTCGGTGTACTCGAGCATGCTATCGCATCTTTTGAAATCGACCTAAGCCGCGTTACTTCACATCAGCTTGTACGACACAGAATGGCATCTTACGTTCAGGAATCGCAACGCGCAGTAGCGCAAGTCCCGGATGTTATCCTCCCGGATAGCTATGAAGAGATTCCGCTTGAGTATCTTGAGCGCGTAATGAAGTTTCTCGACGATGCACACGGGCTTTATAAAGGCCTGCAAGACGCCGGCATGCGTCGCGAAGACGCGCGCTATATTTTACCACAATGCTTTGCTTCTTGCTTGAGAGCGACCGCTAATTTCCGCAGCTGGATGCACTTCCTGCGCTTGAGATTGCACGTCTCGGCTCAGGACGAGATCCGCGATATTGCAGAGTCTATTCAGAGTCAGCTAGCCGAGCGCTGCCCGTCGGTATTCTCCATGGAAGCGCTACAGCGTTATGTAGAGGTGCCGGAATTGACCACTAGCTCCACATGATTTATACCGTATCTTATGCGTTATTAGCGCTTAAGTTGACGCAACGCAACATTAGCCTAAAGTACAGTGTATAGTTGCGCACAACTAGGAGGCCGACATATGGAGCCGGAAGTTAAGCTGTTCAGCAATCGCAGGACGTTCGTTCGCCCCATGGGTGATCTGACCAAGCGTGCGGACGTGGATCTGGGGGGCAATCCGCAGACATGGTTTAGCGCCACGCTGGGTGTATTTGGCACGCAGCATCCCGAGGTATCTGGCGCGCCATTTGCCACATCGCTTAGCTTTAAGAAGCAGGACTTAGTTGAGGGTGCCGCCACGGGCACGGTTACGGTCAGCGGTGGGCCACACTTGCTTTCCTTCCCTGCGATTATCAGGGATGGCAAGCTGGCGCCATTCGACCTAGTTTTCATTGACGACAAGCTGCGCTATGCTGATCCCGGGCTGGTTGCGGCTTACGCCTCCCCGTATCGCCCCGCGATGGGTATTGCATCTAAGGATGTCCCCGGAGCGCCCGACACGACGGATGCGTTGCATATCGACAAAGTGCTGCCCGGTATGCGCACCGTGTTGGCATCTTACAGCCTCGACGAGGCGCGCAATGATCTCAGGTTTGAAGATCTCATCGGAACGATGACGGATGATCAGCGCAATAGGATGTTGAAGTGGGCCATGGCTTATCCCGACTATTGGGGCACCGCTACGGATACCTTCAAGGCGGCTATGCGCACGCTGCATAACCCACCCGCGCCGAAGGCGGCTCCTAAGGTTGATCCCCTTGCAGAGTCTTGGCATGATACTGCAATAGTCAGGCGCAGCGGGATTAATCGCTATCGCGTGCTCCTAGGCAAGCATGCACACCTGGATTGCGCCAGCGTTGACACCGACTCCGCTGGAGTGAGAAAGCTGGCTAAGGCTTACAAGACTGACGCGGACAGCCTCCTAGCGCGCGTTGATCAATTCGACGATATCGCTGGCATGCCTGTATGCGTCAGGCGCAATCAGGGTATGCTTGAGAAAACCGCGGCTGATTCGTTGGCATACGAGCTCAGCTCGAGTATTGCCAGTACGGCCTCGCCGGGTGAAGTCAGCTCTTATGGAACGTATGAAGTGTACTTCAAGGATCGCGGTCCGCAACGCGCACTCGTCCTGCCCGTTGTGGATTGGGATTTCAAGCGCACGCAGACTAAGCTGGTCATAGCTGACAACACGTTTGCAGTTACCGAGCGTGTATATGGCCGGCCGTCTGTGGGGCGCTTCATTCTGCCGAAGGGCAATATCAGCAGAGGCGTTTGGGGCGCTTTCGTTTACGAGTCCACCGAGCGCAGCTTCAGCACGATGCCCTTCGAGGTAATAGCGATACGCGATACCCCTGCAGGATTAGCCATCGCTGGCGTGGACGTGATATCCAACACTAAGCTCAACCTAGTCAAGGTCCACGGCATCAAGACTATCACTAAGATGGACCCCAAGGTCGATCCGGGGTTGTATATGCACGGTCACGTCAATGCATACATCCCCGCGGTGATGGAATTCGTGCCGCTGCCGGCGATGAATGACGCCGTGGCGCCTGATCCCAGCTCGGTCTTCAAGTCGGCTGCAGCTAACTATGAGATGCTGCTCTCCGACGGCCGCGCGTGGCTCCCCAAGGGGGCGCTTGCTAAGTCTGCCGGTGTGCAGCATGACACGCTGCCCGAGAAGCGCGTGTTGGATGACGAGCAAACGCTTATGGCGCTAGCTGTAACCGGGCACTACAATACTAAGCTAGCCCACGGCGTGATATCTGGCGATATCCCCACGCATCTGACACTATCAATGCCGCTAGCCCCTGAAGCGCCCGAAGTCAAGACTGCATCAGCCCCGATGTGGAGCGATATCGAGCTTGCCAGAGCGGCACATGCGGTTAATCAAGTCACGGACTATGATGCCTTCATGAAGGTGGCAACCACGCAGGGCAATCGCAAGGCGCTGGACACAATCCTGTCGATCAACGTCATGAGTGATCGCAACATGAAGTACTTCATGGATAACATTGGCATACTGCGTGATTGCGAGACATACTTAGCGCGACTCTTGCTGATGTCGCGCCTCGCCAACATCGGCGTGGATGAGGCCGACCTCAAGGCGGCGCTCGAAAGCCTAGTTAGTATCAAGAACACCCTAGCTAGGCTGGGTATGCTCCGCGAGGAGTAGGTGAATGTGGCGCGCGTGCGCTCAGGGATTCGTCCGGCACTTAAAGTGCCATATGATGGTGCTCTAAAAGCGTTTGCATACGCCGGGATGCCGTTCAATACGGCATCCCGCATCTTAGACTCCCTGGGATTTCTGCAGCCGCCCGTTGGAGATAATTCGCTAAAGACGCTCTATACATTTCACCGCCAATCGGCGCGTGATATCAATCCCGATTTCAAATTCGCCCGCGGCTTAGCTGAAAGCTTCGGCATTAATCCCATTTACGAATGGGTATCGCGTAGCAAGGCGCATGAGACTACCAATGCGCGTATTGACACCATAATGGATGAGATGCGCCAGCCGCTACTGCGCCGCGCGCTTGATATCCTGTTGTATCTAGGATGGTCGCCCGAAGAAGTATCTGAAGCGTTGAATACCAAGATCGACGCCCCGATACGTTGCTGGGATGTCGAGGATGTAACCATCTATCGCGACTTCTTCTGGAACACGGAGCTGATGGGCGTTAGCGATTGGGAGCAGTACTTGTCCTGGTGGCAAGAAGCCCCCATGGCATATGCCAATAATCACGTCTTCAGCATGCTGGATAGCAGTCGCGAAGAGCTGCTATGGATGGCTGGCATAACCGAGGGGATCACTCCGCAACAAATGGCTAAAGCTATGATGATGGAGTGCTACATCCAGTTCCGCAAGAACTCGTCATCGAGCAATCCCGACTCGGCGATGATGTTAAAGCATATCGACGCATTCCGCAAACTAGCCATGACCTCTAAGGTGTTGGGAGGTATGGATGAGGAAAGCAGGGGTGCGGCGAGTGATATTATGCAATCCATCAGCGTGTCCTTCAAGGCCCCCGGGGCGCGTGAGCCTATCTCAAGGGTGGAGCTAGAGGATGGGCCTGTCACGATAACATCGCGTGAGGCTATCACGCTCAATGAAGACGAATCAGATGCAACATCATGAAGTATCGCTGTCCAAATGGGTTCAATCCATACTAACGCTTGACGGCAAGCCGTATTCCCTGGCGGATAGAGGCTACACCCTGCCGTTCTTCGATAACGGATATTCTGAACTGCTAATGTGTTGCGCCAGGCAGACAGAGAAAACCGTATCTGTAGAGCAACTCGTTTCACTAGACAACGGACGCCTGATTCGGGCGGGAGACGTGTTAATCGGCCATCGCCTGGCCGCTCTCGACATGGATCAGCTCAAGGCGTCGCATGGCGAGGTGACGTGGCGCTCTCGGGTTTATCGCAAGCCTTGTATCCGCATCAAGACGCGCTTAGGGCTAGAAATGGATATTGCCACCACTCATCCGGTCTTGACATTTAATGGCTGGGTAGAGGGTGGCGAGCTAGTCGTGGGGACGCGTGTTGCTGCGATGTCGCGTGTTGGCGAATTTACCGGGAGCTATCAGTGCGATGATAATGAGCTGACCATTTTAGCTATGTTGATCGGTGATGGCCACATGCTCTCGGAGTCGTCAGTAGGGTTCACTCAATCTCCCGGGCCGGCATCCGAGGCCTACCAACAAGCGCTTCGTAATCTGGGAATAGACTATCGCGTTTACAATAAGTTTGGAACTGATTCGGTTTCGTATCGGCATGCCCCGCCACCGCTAGTGGTTCGTTCGGGGCTGATTGGCAGTCGTTCGTCCACTAAGGTTATCCCAGACTTCGTGTTCGATTTGTCCAGGGAGCAAACAGCTCTATTTCTAAACAGATTATGGAGCACAGATGGAAGCGTAAAACATAACAGGCCATCAATATACGATTTGGTTTATGCGTCAATGTCTAAGCTCATGGTGCAGCAAGTCCAGGCCCTGCTATGGAAATTCGGAATCCCGTCTCGCATTAGGGAGAATTGGCCCAATATCTACAAGCGGCGTGGAGAGCATAGGGTGGCTTATTTGCTTAGGATCGAAACGATAGAGGGTGTGCACCGCTTTTTGTCGGAGATAGGCGCGATAGGTAAAAGCGAGGGAATATTGCTTCCCGATCTTACGGTCAGGCACATCAACAACCGCCACACCATCCCCGCTGAAGTCGGCGTAATCATGGGGCAAATATACGACATTGCCCCATTTAGCGATCGAGACATGCGCAAATGTGCATTACATAAAATAGTTACCAAGCCAATTACGCCACGCAAACTCATGCGCTATGTGGATTATTTCCGGAGAGGCCTTGACCATCCGCTTATCGATAAACTAGAGCGCATTGCCAAGGCTGATGTCGCCTGGGACTCTATTGTGTCCATAGAGGATCTTGGCAAACTAGACTGTGTGGACTTTACGGTGTCGCCGCATAACAATTTCATCACCGGCGGGATCGTGACACACAACTCCACCATGTTAGCTGCCATGGCGATGGGCTGGATGACGGCGTTCCCCAATTTCAACGTTTTATACGGCTGCCCTGATTTGAAAAAGGTACGTCAGTGGAGCCATGACAAGGTGCGCCCGTTTTTTAGCTCTCCGAAGATTACGCTAGTCACGGGTGGCGCGCCGATACAGTCCAACGTCGAAGTGAAATCCCTGGCCAACGGTTCAACCCTATATATCCGCAATAGCGACCCCGATGGAGACAATTTCCGCGGAGTGTCCGTGGGGGCTGTATTGGCAGACGAGGTGCAAGACATGGTCGGCAAGGCCATTATCGTTGCAGAAGAGGCCCTGTCGCACTCTCCATGGCCGATTAAATTCAAGCGCTATTCGGGGACGCCTAAGAGCCTGGACAATACGATCGAAGCCTTATGGCGGCGTTCTACGCAGACGGAATGGCTCGTGCGATGCCCGCATTGCAGCAAGAGTGACTCGTGCTACAACAACCTGGGGATTGACAACATATCCCCGGCGGGGTTGATATGCTCGCGGTGCAAAAACCCCATTGACGCACGCACCGGGCGTTGGGTGCATAGTTATCCTCAGCGGTACTTAAAGGGGTTTAGGATTTCGCAGATCATGGTGCCGTGGACGGATTTTGCAGAGGTATATTACAACAAGCTAGCCACATACTCCACGGCGCTATTCATGAATGAAGTGCTGGGTATAAGCTACGAGTCTGGCGCTAAATATCTGACGATGGATGAAGTACAACAAGTCTGCGCCGAATCTGGCGAGTATGACATGACGCTCGAGTTGGATAAGGAGGCTAAATCCCACCGCAGGGTGGCTGGAGTTGACTGGGGTGTCAGCGCCGAGGGCGGGGCCACCACGGTAGTAACCATTGCGGTATGCATCCGCCCGGATAAGATCAAGATCATCTATTGCCGGCGCCTCCCTCCAGCTATGCCCCTAGACGAGCAGACAGAGGCCGTGCAGGACATATTGGCTAAATACAAAGTCGACTACGTGTGTGCCGATAAAGGCGCCGCAGGGGACCGCAACTTGCATCTAGCTCACGTAGTGGGCGCGTCGAATATTCTTCAGGTGCATTTCACCGGCAGCGGGACGTTGACTAAGAAGTTCTTCGAGGACATAGCTCAGCTTAACCTAAATCGCGTGATGGCCCTATCGGACTTCCGCACGGAGTTTACACGCAGGCGGCATTTCCTGCTGCCTAAGTGGGAGGTGTGGGAGCCGTTTGCGCAGGATATGCTTACGCAGATTGTGGAGACGGACAGCGGGGGCAATCTCTTATACAACCACCCCGCGGGGACGTTGGATGACGTTTTGATGTCCTTGGTCTATGTAAATGTTGCACGTAAGATGGTTTATGGCATGCCGTTAATCAGCACGATTCCCAATAGCACATTCCTGCAAGCTAAGATCGCGCGTGATTAGCAATCTTTGACGCACATTCTATACTAGGGTTGTAATGTGGAGGTGCGTGCATGGAAATGACGCGTGAGTATCTGACGCGGAGCGCTCATGAAGTGCGCGATGCGTTTTTAAAGACGCAAGAAGACCCCACGGCGTCGGTGGTAAATATTGCGCGGTCAGATGACCTTAATGGCGAGCAAGTACGTAGATTGTGTGAAGCTGCTAACGTGGCCATTAAGCGCTATTTGACTTTTGAGCTAAAGGATCCGCAGGCGACGTTCCCCGTCGTAGACTGGAGAAACGTAATGGAGCAGTTGGGTTTGCCCCAGACATCGTTTGGATACGTAGATCCAGACGACGATTCGGCCATGAAAGCGGCGGGCATAGACGTGGTGGGGGATGTCCTCAAGGCGGCATATGAGGGCAACGTCATACAAAAGCACGCCTCGCATCGCGCTGCTACGGCTACGCGTGAAGAGCGCCTCAAGCGTCTTGGAATGCTAAAAGAGGCTAGAGAGCAGTTGCGGAAAAAGGAATGCGAGCTGGGGGAGGCTGCTGATAAGGCGGTGCGCTCCATCTGGACGCAGCTGCGTGATGATGCCATCAAGACGGGAAGCATCAACGAGGCGTACACCATAGCCCTCGACAGGGTGGGTTTGCCCTACAAGCTATCCCCGGCGGTGGATGACCTTTTCAGCCGTATGCATAAATCGATCTCGAGTAATGTGACTTCAAAGCTAGCAGCTCTTGATGTAACTCCCGTAATCGGGGCCATTAATCCCGATTGGAAGCTGCTAGGCGATCTTACTACATACATCGCGAGCAACAAAGCGCGGACCAAGGTGGCAGAGATGATTACCTCTGCCGACGCTAAGATAGACGAAACCCTCAGCGAGCTGTTTGGGAACTAGGTATGGGCAAGCTTTCGGGCATGTTGAAACAAGCCGCGTCGCAGGTGGAATACACGGGCGGAATCGGTTGGGGGCCATACATTGACCCCTGGAGTCGTCCTGGTTTTGGAGAGCTGATGGGCTCCACCCTGGGCGGCCAGCTTGCCTTTATGGGCGCTAACAGGCTATTCGGAAGGGTGCCTGGGGCAAACTGGCTTACCAACCCAGTCATCGGTGGGCTTTCGACTTACTTCAACCGTACCGGAAAGATTCCCTTTACCAATCTCAAGCTATTTAGGGGCGAGATTGACAGGCTTGCTAGCGACGCCTATAGCCAGGGTTACGACGCCGGCTGGGCATCGCCTCTAGCGGCTCGCTTTGCAAGGAGAAGGCTGAATGGATAAGACTGCTGCTGTAGATAGCGCCCTGGCGCGTCAGATTTTAACCGGCGTGGCCATTTCTCTAGCATCGAGCTTAGCCGCTTACGGGGCATACGAGGGCATCCGCGGGCTCAGCAGCCAGATGCGCGATCGCGTTAACAAGGCCACGGCTTGGAATAAGCTGCGCTCGGAATATCCCGAGTTGGGTGGCGAGGGCGAAGAGGGCAACCGGCGTATATTTGATAGCATCTATCAAGTAGCCCCCTCTGTAGCGCGCACCCCGGGGATAGTGATTCCCCTCATTCGTCAGGCTAAGGAATATTCCACGGGCGGGCTTGATGCTAGCACGCTGAAGAGCCTAGCAGACATCCAGCAGTCTAACACAGATACTAGGTCACTGCCGCTGAGCGTCATGAAGCTCTTCACTCCCGGGCTTACCATGAAAGACCTGGCCAATATCGACACTCCAACGACCACGGCGATAACGGTGCCGTTCTGATATGGCTTCTCTCAAGCACACCGTATTTCAGGGATATGGCGCCGACGGCCCATATGTGCATATCCTGAAGACTGCAGGGGCACACTTTACCCCGCCTGAAGGCGTGAAGATGCAGCCCGACATGGTGCGCTTCATGGACTCCATCAAGATAGACACCGAGAAGAACTCCTACATGCTGATCAACGCCATGGGGGCTAGTGAGTTTTGGGGCGCCAATCTCAACGGAGATGCTTTCCTCGAAGAGGATCTTAAGCTATACCATAAGACCTTCGAGCAGGGGCATGTTTATACGGATCACGACAATAACGACCCGTCTAAAGCAATGGGGCGCATACTGTTTGCGACATACAACGACACCATGCACCGCGTTGAGTTGCTAGTGGCGCTAGACCGGTCAGACCCCAGGACGATTAAGTTGTTGCGCCAGATTGAAGACGGCATGATCCCGCGTGTCAGCATGGGCACGCGTGTTCTATACGACCAATGCTCCATCTGTGGTCATAAGGCCCCCACTCGGGAAGATTACTGCGAGCACGCCAAGCACTCGCTGGGCAAGCTCCTGCCTGACGGGAGGCGTGTCAGCGTGTTGAACCCCAATCCTCGTTTTTTTGAGATCTCGCTCCTATCGGGAGTGGAGGCAGATCCTTCTTCGAGTTGGATGGCCAAGGTGGCCTCCAAGCTGAGCCGCAAGTTGCGCGAGTATCAGTCTAAAGAGTCGGCTATTGACAAAGAGGTGGTTGATAGCACCTCCGCAGGGCAGAGTATTGACGACGTGATGTCTGGCAATCGCAAACTCATCGAGGTTGGTCGCAAGGCCGATGAGCGTCAGAGCGATATGCCATTTGACGATCTAGAGGACATGTGCCGCTGCTTTGATGATGACGAGATCCTGGGTACTGCGGCTGGAATGGGCATTAAAATCCGCCCGTCGGAGTTTTCGTACATTAAGATGCGCCCCGTTGTGGGTCCAGATCGTGCTCGCATTATAGTGCGTCATGTCAAAATGATACGCACGCCAACGCTGCTGGCTATCAAAAACGCATCACTCTCTCCGATGTCGCTGCGCTGGAGCGATGGGGTGGCCGATATGTTGGCCCCGCACATGAACAGCCGGTCGATGCTGCGCTCCTACGAGCAGCGTGGAGCGTTCCCGCTAGTTAAGCATGCAGATACGCGTGTATTACAGCCTAATCCCGATCTGGAGCAGGCTTATGCGCAATATATAGGCACGATACTAAAGGGGGCCATGCTTTTGAATAGAATGCCGGAATCGCTGGACCGCAAGGTCGGATTGATTCCAGAGCACACGCTAATGGAGATTGACAGTCGCGCCAAGCTGGCTTCTGCTGTGGCCAGCTATGACCTTATGGCGCTCAATGCTCTATATGGAGCTTACATCAAGGGTTAAGATATGCATTTCTTGACAGATTTGCGCATCGTGCTAAACTGTACGCATAAGACTATGACACGTGTCGTTGGGAGGTAATGATATGCCGCGTGTTGCGCCGCGAGACGCCAATGAGATCGACAGGCTCGTCATGGGGGCTCCCAAGACGAGTAGCGCTAGAGTGAGAGAGCTCTTGGACCTAGGCATGCAGCAAGAGGCATTGCAGCTGATTGATCACATGCCATACGAAGAGGTGCAGAAGCTGGCGGGCTTGCTGAAGGAGTCCGAGGAGACGGCTGCCCCTGATGTACCCGCCGAGAACGGCCCCGACAATCCAGCTAAGCCTTCCACCGAGGATGTTAGCGACACCACGGGCGACAAGGCTGGCAATCCGCCCGTTCCCACGGAGGGCGATCCCAAGTCCAATCTTGAGGGCTCTAAGGAAGCCAGGGTCAAAAGGGCTGAAGAGGGATGCAAGTCCGAGGGTGACGACGAGGCTCCTATCGACGAAAACGCCCCGGCCATCTCGGAGGATGGCACGCCAACGCCTGAAGCCGAGAAGGCTGCCCGTCTGGGTTATCTTAATGGTCTGAAGATAGCATCCAAGGCCATCCTGGTCAGGGCGGCCCAGTATAAGGCAATGACGAAGCAGGCGGCACAAAACCCGCAGGCTCAGCTCGAGCGTCTTCTCGACGCGCTACTGTAGGAGGAATCATGGGAACGGTTAGCGAGATGTCCGGGTTGGTTAAGGCCGCTAGCGCACTGACCGCTGGGGATGTTTACAAGGCCGCCACTGCACGCGCTGCCACTGATCTAATGCAGAAGGTCGCCATCGTCAAGCTGGCTGAGGATCCTGAGGTCGCCGAGGCCCTAGCCGAGGCTATGGGTGGAGTTGAGGACATGCCCGAAGAGGATGTCGCCCTAGAGGACGAGGGCGATCCCGAGCTCACCGACGCCTTGCTTGAGGCCTATGCGGCTCCCGATGAGGTTGATGACGAGGACCGCGAGGCGCTGCTTTCTACCGCCGAGGCTCTAGAGGATGAGGAGAAGGCCGCGGGGCTGGCTATGCCGACCACGCGTGACTATGTCTACGCAATTCTCAAGAGCGCTGGGGTGATAGAGTAGCATGTCGCTAAGCTGGGCTGAGATTGACGAGTTGCTGAAAAGCGCCAGCGTTGATGCGGCCCAGGTGAAGACATCTAACGCCGAGCTGATAGACCGCCTTGTCCACACGGCTGAAGCCCTGGACAAGGTGGCCAGATCAAGTGATGGAGGGGCGGCGCTGGACAAGTATCTGCGTGATATCTTCTCCGGCGAGGATGTCAGCACGCAAGAGCTGGCTCTGCGTGAAAGCATCAAGAACCGCATCACGCAACTGGGCATGATAGCAGCCCCGTCAGCGTAGGACGATGAACAGCACAGAGCAACTGATTGGATTACTAAAAGAGTCTGCCCAGCGGATCCAGGCGCTGGACGATGCTCTTCAAAAATTAGCAAGGGCCGTGGAGATCGTGGAACCGCTATCCAACCGCGGCCTACTAGGCGACATACAGGGCGCTACGCTCTACGACAAGGCGCTCTCTCTTACGAAGATGTCGAGTCGCGACTTTGATTTTTATGATAACTTGGCCCGCAAGGGCCTGTCGGCCTATCAGGGCTTTGGGAGTGTGGGCAAGGCGCCCGCAACCTCCGGCGGAGATCCCGCCGCTCTCGTAGACCGAGCAGTTTTCTCGCACAGGCTTTAAGGAGGTAGACTCAGATGGTAAAGCCTAAGACTTTTATGAGCCAGTTGATGAATCTTTCCATTCCCATCGCCACGACTACCGATGAGTTCCTCAGTGGTGAGTTTATCCACTGGGGCGCCGACAACAAGGCGGCTAAGATGGGCACGGTGGGGTCTGGAGAGACTCCGGTCTGCCGTTGCGTGTTCCATGACACGCTAGGCCGGACGGACCGCTTCGGCACCGACAAGGTTACCATCCTGGATGGTGAGTACCTTGCCGAGATCGACGCGTACGATACCTCGGGTGGCGACTTCGGTAATGGCGATTGGCTGACCGTGAAGAACTGCACGATCACCTATTACGCCGACGGCAAGTCGTATACCGGTGGTTTCCTCTCCCCCGCCACAACGGGTGATGTGGTCTGGGCTCAGTGCATAGTTCCGCCCGGTGGTCTCCAGCGCGGCTTGAACTATATGCTGGTCAAGATCGTTAGCCCGTTTGTCCTATAACCGTAAGTTGGAGGTGAAACGTAATGGCTGATAAGTTCAACTCCGGTGCGATGGGAGCCGAGTACAACGCTCGCTTCTTGGAGGCTCTCCAGGATGAGGGTACGCGTAGGAAGCTCTCTATGGCGATGGGTCAGTATACCCGTAAGAAGGTATACGAGGGCTTGATGATGGAGAACATCATCCCCTCCGAGACCGTCACCCCCGCCGACCTGGTTCCCACCATGGTCGGAGATGCTCTCTACAAGATCGACGAGCTCGAGCCTGAGGCCACCGCTCTAGAAGTCAACTGGGATGGCAATCCCACCGGTGAGTACTTCGAGGGCGAGCGCTTCATCACTCCTATCTGGACTGTTACTAGCGAGCGGCTCCAGAAGAGTGAGGATGAGCTTTTGGCAATCAGGTATCCTGCCCGCGAGGTGCTCACGGATATCGCCTCTAAGGAGATCATCCGCAAGCAGGACGAGCATTTCTTCGGCCGGCTCTGCGAGGCTGCTGTCGCTCACAGCGGCAAATCCATCACGTCGCCCGATAACATCCTAACAATGGATGCGCTATCGGCCCTGCAGAACGAGATCGACGGTAACGAGCTCAACTGCACCAAGATCGTGATGAACCGCGTTGACTTTAACAACCTGAAGCGGCTTGCGGGACCTGAGGCTGACACCCTGTCGGCTGAGATCCTGACCAAGGGCTTCGTTAGCACGACTTACGGTGGCTTGCCATTCCTGGTCACCATCAAGAACACCGCCGTCGCCCCCGGCACGGTTTGGGCGTTCACTGACCCCGAGTTCCTCGGCACTCACTACGTGCTGCAGGATACCAAGTTCGAGGTTAAGAGCGAGTTCAGGATGGTTGAGTTCCAGGGTTGGCGTAAGTACGGCACCACGATCTCTAACGTCAATTCCGTTGCCAAGCTCACCCTGGGCGTGGCATCCTAACGAGGGAGTTAACTCATGAAGGCGCAACCCAGTGTGTCCCGTCCAGTTGATACGGTTAGTGGCTATATAGAGCATCTAGGTGGTGATGGCACCCCTAAGTGTTCTATCAACGATCCCATGAACAGGATGCGCTTTTGGACCCTTGGGGCTGGACAGCGGACTCCCGTTATCCAAATCCCCAAAGAGCACAGCCTGTTGGCGTGGATTGCCACTAAGGACTATCTGCGGTTTGTCGCCACGAGCACGATGGGGTCGACGGGGAAGGCGGATCCACTTCCCCGTCATCCTAAGCCTAAGCCGCCCCTAGCCGACGGACCCGTAGCTAGCCATGACGGTCCGTTGCCTGATCGCACCCCGAAGCAAATGACTGAGGCCGTTGTCCCGGCTGGAGATAGCACTCAAGAGGTGGAGCCGGAGGTCGCCCCACGCCGGCCTGAGCTTTCTCCCCGGGAGCTGCTAGAGGGCAGGTCGCCTGAGCCTGAGGTGGAGCCCGAGGTACAAGAAGAGGAACCAGCATCAGAGCCTACTCTCATGGAGCGCCTTGAAGCCCTAGACTATAAGTCCCTCAAGGCGTTGGCCGATAAGTACGAGATTGAGTATACCGGGCGCAGCGCTAAGGCAATCGTCAATGCGATATTGCTTTACGCGGAGTCGTTGCCCGAGGGCACGCAGCTAGAATTCTAATCATGAGTGGAGGCAGCCGCGGTGGCGAATCATTCCAGAGCAGACTACATAGGATATCTGCGCGACTTCTTGAGGGACCATCCGGCGTTCAATCGGCTGCTGAATTACACTGACGAAGAATCGGGAGAGCGCCAGCTAGGTCTAGCCCTAGATCTGGCGCTTGACCATTTCAACACGCGAGTTTTGCCAATTGGCACGACTTATGGATTCGCTAATTTCCCCAGCGCATCCATCCTAATAGAGCTTGCCGCGATGTACGTCCTGGAGATGGTCGGTATACTCAAGGCGCGCAATTCATTGCAGTATTCAGACGCCGGGTTGACCATCAGCGATACCGAGAAATCCTCCGAGTATCGCGCCTGGGCTATGACCTTCAGGCAGGGCGCGCTACAAGAAGCGGCTAACATGAAGAAAGCGGCAAACATAGCCAGCGTACTGGAGGGCGGCAGTGGGCTACATAGCAGCTACTACAACCTATAATGGGCGCGTTAAGCTAACGGAGCCCAATTCGCTAGTGCCTGAGAAAAAGAAGTTTCCCGAGTGGCTGCCCTGGCTTGTATTGGGAGGCCTGACCCTGGGCGGAGGAGCGGCTGCTGTTAATTCCTATAATAATTACGTCAAGTCGATCACGCGCCATTATCGCAATCGCAACATAGCGGCATCACTGCTAGCCCTGCTAGGCGTAGGTGGAGTCGCGGCGGCTATCGGCGGGGTTGGCAAGACGCCCCCAAATCGCGACAGCCTATCTGACATGCCTCCGGAGCTAGAGTCGGCGGCTCAAACCGGTTCATAGTGGTTGAATTCACCAATGTGCGTGTCCATGCGTTTCACCCGCGGTACATGACGGTATCGTGGGAGATTGCCAATATCCCCGGCGGGACTGATTATACAATCGACATAGAGCGCTCAGAGACACCTGATGGGCCATGGACGCTAATTGCTCAAGGGCTAGTCGATAGGGAGTTCTATCACGATTGGGACGCCAATCAGTACAACCTCCGCAGACGGCATTTCTACAGGGTGACTTATAGGGACGGTAGCGGAGCACCGGTGGTGTCTCCAGCCGTGACTAACCTTAACACTCCAGATGCTATTGCCTATGACATCATTCGCCGCGAGCAGCTAGCCCTCAACGTGCTTTCAGGCAGGCCGGGGTTTTTCCTAATAGAGCGCACGTGGGGAGCTCCGTGTACGTTTTGCTATGATAGCGTAGCGCAAAAAACTAGCGTATCTGACTGTCCTTATTGCTACGGCACGCGCTATGCTGGTGGATATTTCGAGCCCATCTTCGGATATGTCTCTCAGCAGGGTTTGTCCAACCTTAATCAGCAAGCTACGCCCATCATGGAAATGCAACAGGTGACCAAGCAGTTCTGGACTAGCAATTCGCCGCTGCTAAAAGTGCGAGATGTGTTTGTTGATGCTGAAAACAACCGCTGGCGCGTCATGGCGATCTCTCATACGGAAAAGCTAGGCGCGTTTATGCGTCAGATCATGTCAATGAGCGAAGTGCCTAAGGGGCATATCATTTACGACATCCCCGTGCCTAATCTATATGACTTCCACCCGGTGAGGGATTATCACATATGGGAGACCACCCCATTCCTCGAGCCATAGTATTATGGGATCCTGGCCGTGTCATCTATACTAACCATGGAGTCATAGAATGGAGCGGCCGGCATGAAAAGTCCCGTAGACATCGACAACGACATTCTCGCTTTCCTGCAATCGTTTTTCTCGACTCCGAGGACGGTGATTGTGGGACAGGCGCACCGGACGCTGCAGTGGAATCCCAATCCCAAAACGACGGATCTGCTGATCAGGGCTAAAGACATCGCCAATGCCGAGACGCTAGACGGCAATAAAATCTCCATCATCATTGATCGCGGCAACTCGCGCTTGCTGTATTCAAGCCTAAAGAGCAGAATGGCGCGTGATATCCCTCGAAATAGCGAGACCTTTCTGGAGCTCATCACCGTTCCTTATGCGCTGCACTGCCTATCTTCTAACGACTACGAGGCCAGCCTAGTCGCGGGCATCGTTGCCAACGCCATTTGGATGCATCACGACACCTTTAAGCCATTGGGATATCATCGTGTGAGAGTTGACGGAATTGGTGGGCCGACTATACTTATCAACGAGAAGAGTAGTGTTAACCTGTATGACGTGCCAGTGTCGCTTCACATCTTCTACAACACGCATTACAGGATTAGCCACAATACCGAGGAAGTAATGGGCTATAACACGCCGATTATAAAAGAGATAGCAACGGAGGGCTAGCATGGCTGCATATCGCGAACCCGGGGTAAATGTTACTATACAGGAAGACCGCCCCTCTCCAATTCCGGAGGCGCGCAAGCTCCCTGCTGCGGTAGTGGGGCCTGGTTTTCAGGTAGAGGAAGCGCTATGGGCGGGTACGTATGATACGACCAGCGAGTGCGATCTGCCCTATCCCAATCTAATGTCTGGCGCTAGCGTTGTGACTAATAGCGTGAAGGTCACGATCGCCAACTCGGCCGATGATGTCAGTTACAGCATCCTGCCGGAGTTTTACACCGCTGGAAACGACGGGGTAACGCTGGATGCCGGCGTGTATCACGTACTTTCTTCGGGCAATGCAGGGGCCTTGATCAATGGCGAGGTGGAGTTCTACGACATCGACACGTGGTCCAGCGCGATCAACTACCTGTCGACGGATATACTACAAATCCTCAGCGGGCCTTCCGCGGGGCCGTATGCTATTGCCGGCTTTGACGCCGCTACACGCAGGCTAATCCTTCAGGATGCCTGGTCTGGGACAACTGGGACAACCTTTGAGTGGGAGATTAGGCGCCCACTTTCGGGTGGAGTGCGGCTCTCCTATCACGCCCTACGCACTGATCACGTGCGTGCGCGTGCGCAGTTCTTGACCACTGACGAGGTTGTTGCCGCTGCTGGTGGCAAGCAGGCGATCATCCCCGAAAACCCGCTCTTCTACGGTGCCTTTATCGCCGCATCGCAGAGAGCTCCCGTATGGGTGGTGGGGGTGGAGGATGCTGATGGCGCCTTCAATCCCTCGCTGGCTAATACGGCTGCTTGGTTGGACGCATTGGAGTACTGCCAGCAATTCACCGATATGTACTCCTTCGCCATTCTGACGCAGAATGACACTGTAATCACATACGCCCAGACGTTTGTCGACTGGATGTCTCTACCGGAAAACCGCTGTGAGTGTATCGCGGGAGCTTGCCCGGCGCGCACCACACTCGAGGAGGCTATCCCATCGACTACCGGCGGCCGCTTCAGCGCTGATGGCACGACCTTCACCCACTCCGGTGGATACAACTTCATCTCCTATGGATGCGAGCCCATGGGTTACATCGAGGCTACGCTGGGAGACACTACGGTAAAAGTCAGGGTGCGCAAGGTTGAGGCTAGCGTAATGCAGGTTTTCGACGCTGACGACGTGCCAACCTCAATGCGCAGCCCGGCGACTGTTTCGTGGCGCTATGTTAATAAGTACTTCACCAACACCGAAGAGGCACAGTACTATGCCGCATACGGCGAGAGCTTCCAGGACAAGAGGATGCGTCTCTTCTGGCCCGACAAAATCGGAGCTCTCGTCAATGGCGTAGAAGTATCCATGCCTGGGTACTACTGGTGGTGCGAGAGGTTTGGCAGGCTAGCCGCTTTGCGCAATCCTGCAACCCCCTTCACGCGGACTAAGTCTAGCTTCTTCACTCGCGTCTTCATGCCGTTCCGCGGACGCACGCTGCTTAATATCATAGCAGGTGGCGGCTGGGAGCTCGGCGTGCAGGATTCCGTCAGCTTGCCTCCGTATTGCAGGCATCAGCTGACAACTGACATGACCCATCCGGCGCGTGCTGAGCAGAACGTGGTTCACTCGATAGATCACTGCGCTAAGTATATCCGCGAGGTGCTTGATAAGAACGTTGGCTCGCTAGGCAGCAGCGCCTTGCTGACCAATCTTAAGAGCATCTTGAGCGGCGTGGGGATTTATCTAGTGAATAAGATCCAGAGTCTGGCTAGCTTCAAGACTCTTAAGCTAGATTATAGCGAGCTTGATCCGCGGCTATGGGATGTCAATGTGCGCGCTGGCGCTCGTTATCCAGTCAATAACCTAGACGTTATCCTAATGGTGTCGTAGGGAGGCTCATATGGTTCTGCTTAAAGATTGGAACCAGCATGTATCGTCTATCGATCAACTTGATCCAGGCGAAAACATTGGGAAATTCATAGAGGGCGAGACCATTGCCTTGGCTGCGGGTCCTCCGGTATTTGACCCCAACAACCTTGACAGTGTTTCGGTAATGCACCTAGTCGGCCTATGTCAAAGCATCGGAGTCACGCAGGGGCAGCAGACTCAGCGCGTTTTCGAGCTAGGCTCTAGGCGCTCGTTTATCGTCCCCGGGCGTTCTGCGGGTAGTCTAGTTATCTCTAAGCTATGGATTAACGGCCACTCCCTCCTGGGCTCGCTCTACCGCGCGGTAAGCGATGCTGCAACGGAAGAGGCGCTTTATCGCAAGCCGGGCTATAACTACAAGTATACCAACCTGCAGTCCGAACTGTTCCACCGCCCAGTCGGTATCCTCATCATGGTGCATGACCAGAATGACGACATGGTTTCCGCGTCGTTCTACGAGTGCTGCTACATATCGTCTAGCAATTGGGGCACCTCTGCTGCAGGCCTTACGGTAGCCTCTAACGTGCGTGTTGAGTATGAAGAGGAATACCCGATCGACCCCGGCACAATCGAAACGGAAGTCTAACGAAGGAGAAATATGGGCTACATCTACCAAACGCTGACCAAGCAGGCGGCGATGGACTTTCCTGGGTACTACTGGTGGGGCGAGAGGTTTGGCAGGCTAGCCGCTTTGCGCAATCCTGCAACCCCGCGGGGCAGAATTCTTAACGAGACCTCCCACCACAGTCCAGCTTCCCTTCAAAATTATTTAACCCGTCTGCTCTCCTCGGCCAATGCTGGACAAGCCAATATATACGAGTACGTGAAAGGTTTGCGCAATAGGGTAGGGGAGGCGGGCTCCCTCGCAAGAATGTATCAAGATCCGCGGAAGCCAAGGAATTGGATACGGCATCTCCCGACAAGCGGCAGGGGTTTTTGGTCTTACTGAAGAGGCCCCGAATCATGGAAGGATAATAATAGCCGCATGGGCTACATAGCACAATCGATGCAGAAACAGGCCATCACGCTTAATATTAGGCAGACTGAGGGCCTGCGGCGCAACCCCGAGATTGGCAAGTACCTGTCTGATATTCTTAAGGCTACCAGGACGCGCGGCAAGGGGCATGACCTTAAGAGGCTGCTTTCCCTGACCCCCGGAGCTGCTCTTGGGGTAGCCGCCGGATCGGGAGCAACCATTCCCACCGCTGCGGTGGCAACAGCTCTAGGGCTGGCGTTGGGGATCAAGTTTGGGCTGCCGGCTATCCAGGACGCCATATTGCGCAAGAAGCTTAAGAAGGAGCTAGGGGCTGATAAGGGCGAGGAGGTAGGCAATCTATCTCAGCGTGTATACAACAAGAGCACCGGGACGCTGACGCGTGGTGGGGCCATGTTAGACGCCGGAGTGCTCCCATCTTTCCTGGGCAACGTTGGCAGGGCGTCTCGTCAGGAGGATGCTGCCATTCTGCTTTTGGATCGCGTGGAGCGCATGCTGGCAGACCCAGCACAACACGTGGGGCCGTATTCAGTGAGACACTGATCAAGCCATAGATAGCATGCCCCCCAAGCCTCTTGCTCGAGATAGCAATGCTCAATTTGGGGGGCTTTCGCTAGGGGAAGAGAGGGGCGCCAAGCAGCGCCCCTCGCATATCATGGCGGTATTGGTTATGGCTTATATTGCGGCAGCACAGTCCGCATGCCCATGTGGAACATCATGCCATAGACTATCAAGCTAATTAGCACTAGGTCTCCCGCAACGAGATACAGCATGAGGTACAACCACTGCCCGCCTAGCGCGTAATGGATCAACGATACGCCGGCCACGCCAACAATCGCCACGAAAACAGTACATGCAACTAGCGCTACAAGTGCGCTTAGTGCCATGGCGGGCCACTTAGGGTTCTTTGACATAAGGCTCCTCATCCTCCCATATCATATTGCGCCATTCGGCGTCTATGTAGCCGTGTTCCTGGAGCTCGTCCAGCATGGATTCGTAATTATCAATCACAAGCGCGCGCCAACCCATAGACTCCAGGGCGGTCAGCCACGCTGTCTGCTCTTCCGACGCCTTGCCGCCGGGGCGTTTTAGCTCTACGCATATAGGCTTGAGTTGTTTGCCTTCTATGCCAAAAATAAAAAGATCGGGTGCCGCTTTGCTTGTCCCAAACGCGCGCATAGTCATCGCAATGCGTGGAGTACGCAATGCTTCATTGGGCGGGTGATAGAAGAGTATTCCTTCTATTCTATTCAGAGTACGCACTATGCGCATATGCAAGCGCCCCTCTGCGTAATTCCGCCTAGAATGGGCAGCCATCTTCCTCATCCTCTTCTTCATCGCATCCGCCCCAATAAGCGGGATCATCACGCTCGGGGAGGGAGTTATTGTCGTCCCATACGTGGGTGGGGAGGGCTACTGCCATAAACTCAAAGCCAGAACGCAGTGCGGCTATGGCACACGCTGCGCAGAGCTTATGATGTGGGTCGATCTTGACGCTAATCGTCAACTCGCCATCCACAGAGCCCCATGGCGTTTGATTCTGCGTATTGAAAGCATCCGTCGTGGGATTGAGGGCTAGATCTTCGTCCGTAATGTCGGCTCCACACGCTGCGCACCTATACCTATCCATGATTAACTCCTTAGCGCTTCAGGGGTTTCAATCGACTGTATCGAGCCGAGCCTGCCGTTGCGATATACGGCATAATCGAATGGCGCGCATACATAAGGGTCAAGGTCTATGCACGTATTAAGCGTGGCGATAAGTTGCTCAACGGGATCGGAGGTAAAGTGCTGTGCGGTTTTGATTGAGGGGTAAACGATGCGCTCGGAGGACCCAATAGCCCCACAGTCGCCCATATCCATGATGGAGCGCTTGTTGCATACGTTATAGATCCCGCCATTGTAGACAATCAGCATTGACCCCATGATCATGGGCCACTCTGCGGTTAGATCGCCTTCAGCCTCGCCATTCATCCCGTAGTTGAGCTCGCGGTGTGTGGCCAATAGATCTGGCAGGAATTTAGTCGCCAAGCGGGCCTCAAATTCGTCCCGAGAGTCGTTGTCGTCTTCCGCGCGATCGAAGCTCCAGTTTTTAGAGCGCAAGATGGTGTTGATCACGATAGTCCCGGCGGCCATTGCGACAACGTCCGCACCGTTACGCTCTCCCAGCGGAATTATTTTGGGCAATGCGCTCTTGAAGCGATATCCAACGCCTTCATCGGTTATCATGCGGTCGGTCAGTAGATGCACATCTTCACCGTGTCTAAAGGCCATGCACAGAGTCGCCATCGTCTAGCCTCCTTAGGTGTACTAAAAGATAGTGCATAGCGCAGAGCGTGTCAAGTGTAAAAAGAGGGGGCGCCAACCCCCTCTTTCTCACAGACTAGTACAGGGGGCCGTACTCCCCCGTAATCACTCCGTACCAGTCTGTGAGGGCCAGGGCCAGGAACAAGATGGTCCCGACCCAGATGATTGCGCCCCGTATGATCCGCCACTTGACGGACCCCAGGGCGCGGATTTCGAGATCGTCCCACCACTTCATAGACGACCTCCTTTCCTCGCTTCATCTATAACGTATTGCAATGCCCCGATGGGTGTTTTCTTGTTTAACTTGAGCTCGCGCCTCATTGTAGCCTCCTTCGTCTGATTGAGTTGAAGTTTTCCGGCCGCGTGGCCATGATCTCCTCAATGCGCGAGAGTGGTATCGGTTGCGGAGAGTATGCATCTACTATCTTGCCCTCACGCGCGGCGTAATCGTTCAGGCCGCCATGGCTGTGACCATGTATATGCCATGATCCGTAATGCGATAGCGGCCACACCTTGTGACAGTGATGTGCCACGAAGATGTGGGTGTTTATTGCCTTATGATACAGCATGAAGGTGTCGCAGATCGCGCCGAAGCGGTCGCGGCACTGCAGCGCGGTTTCATCATGCGATCCCTCGGCGAGTAGTATTGTCCCATTGAGCCGCTCGAGGATCTCTCTCAATCGCCGAGTGGTGCAATGCAGGGATACGTCTCCGGCATGCATCACGACGCCGTCGGGGGGCACTACTTCATTCCACGCGCGGATCATATTCTCCGTGCGTCCGAGTATTGCCGCCGCTGAATAGTCCATCCCGGCGCGTCTCAGCACGCCGGGATCCTCGAAATGAGTGTCAGCTATGAAGAACCACGGCCCATCTATACGTCGTTTGATCATAGCACTCCTTTGTCGTCATGCTTTAGCTGACGATAATAGTCGCATCCGTCGCATTTTTCGCCATCCAGTATTTGAAATGCAGCGCACGGATCGCAATTGGGATATGCATCGTAATGCAGCCCCGTACGCGGACAGATGCGATCATCTGGCCCATCAGGCGGCTGAAACTTATGCTTCGGCGGGTTGCGTCTCACGCTCTACCTCCTCAATGTTACTTACAATGGGGACGCTTCGGTGGCATCGAGATCGTCTCCCGTATCGTCAAGCCGGAAGAACGCTGGCTCGCTGCCTAGCTCGGTGAGCTTGTTGGCGGCTTGAACGCCGTTGATCAGAACGGGTGCCCTGAAGACTTCTTTCACCACGTATCCCCTATCCTGAGACTCGCGATAGATCTCGTCTATCGCCATGTCGTGCGGAATGGGCTCCCCTGATAACACCCTAAATCCAATCAGGGTTTCGTAGAACTTGCGCTCGCTGGCCATTACGCCTCCTTGTTGTGGTGGGCCGCAGGGGAATCGAACCCCCGACCACCGGATTAAAAGTCCGGTGCTCTGCCGACTGAGCTAGCGGCCCATGGTGCCCGGAGGGGGACTTGAACCCCCACGGTATTTCTACCAGCGGATTTTAAATCCACCGCGTTTGCCATTTCGCCATCCGGGCGATTGTTGCTGGTGCCGGAGGAGGGAGTCGAACCCTCACGCCCTTTCGGACAGTGGATTTTGAGTCCACCGCGTCTGCCATTCCGCCACTCCGGCTCTTATGCTGGATCCACGAATGTAACATACTCGTCGATATTAAGGCCCTTAACAAGTTCCTCGAAACCCACGCCGTGCGGCAGCTCTACCTGCTCGCCGGTTTCTTTAAGGTTGTCAATATCAATCACGCAAACGCGCGTCGCCCCGGGCTGGCTCTCAAAAACCTCCGCCACGCCACCCAGCACGTGTACCAGGACGATAGGCTTATCGTTGTGTCCCATGATGCCCCCTTAAATTAGCGTTCCGTCCACGATGTTTATAACGCAATATCGGTATTGTTGGGCCGGTTGTCCGTGCCTGCCTTGCGCAGGGTGTATGCGGCCAATACCATACAATGCCATGCCGCGGATATCACGTGCAGGGAACGGCTTTCGGGATCTACGTCTTCTCCACGCCAAAACTCGTTCAGGTGCCTCAGCGCGGCATCGTAGGATAGGGACCATTTATACCCCTTCTCCCAATTGCGCTCTTCGTATTTGGGCCCGATATCGGCTCCATTGCCGCCGCACTTGCCGTAATGCTCCGCCAACTCCCACAGTGCATCTGCTGGGATAAGATCGAAGCGCGCCAGCTTGGTGCCCTTAGCCGCACCAGTGACGGGATCAACTATCATGCGTTCGTCAGACACACCCTGCCTCCTTCGTGGTCGTTGTGGGAAGCATAAAAAAATACGCAGGCCGCGTCAATAGTAGAGATAAACTGGCGGCCGCCCCGTTGCGACCGCCAGTCTGCACACCCAATTTTGACGCAGTTTTAGCCCTATCGGCTTGTTCGGATATCCATGGCTGTCGCCTCCCCCGGCATTCCATATTCCATTGAACATTGCGCCCTAGGGCGCGGTGGACCAAAGCCTTTAGCTCTCCGGATAGTCAACCGGACTCAGCGTGCCGATCGCGACTCGGCTATGACATCCTTGCATTAGCTTGGCGAGCGTCACCCCGCCTCACCGCGTCAACCCACCCCAGCCTTGGCCTTTCTGGCGGCATGATAACGGGGGTTGTTAGGATGGTTGTATCGCCAGTGTTTCCATCCACTTTAGCAATTTGTGGGTCTCCAGGCAGGTCGCGTAGGCGACCCACCAGCTTCCCCACCTACGCTGAGTCGATTAGTCGGATTTATTCGCGCTTAAGCGCGTCGAGCTTGTGGATAATGATGAAGGGGATGGATAGGATCTCGACTATGATCTTCCACGCCACCGGACCCAGGATCAGATTTATGAGCCCGTACAGAATGCATCCTATCCAGGCCGAGGTGCTGACGTATTCTCCGCCAACCGAACACCCGGTGTTGGAGAAGGCCAGGACGACGCCGAGGCCTATCATGAGCACCCCGGCGAGTACTGACAGGGTTGTACCTGCAGCCCACAGGACCTTGATGATGACAGGTGTCACCAAGCTGTCGAACGAAAACCATTTCCTTAGCCAACGCATCATGTGCCTCCTTCGTTTGTTTAGTCTCACGCCCGGCACGCTACCTCCGGGTAGATGGGTTCAGTTGCTTTAGATCATGTGAGACACCCACCAGGTGTACAAACGTCCTGCGTGTACGCGACTTTCCACGCCTTCGTGAGACTGGGTTATGATCTATTGACGTACGCCTCGAGCACTTTTCGGACGAGCTCTTCTCCGCCATCGCCATAGCGATGGGATATGTCACCAGCGAACACCTCCGTGGTGCCCGGCTTGTACAACTCGAAATGATAACTCAATTCATCATCGTCTGCAGGAAACCGAGGCGCATTCCTGTCGCGCACGATATAAACATGCGAGATCAACACGCCATTGATTTTCAGGTCTGCTGTTAGCATTACCACCCCTTCGATGAAAGGGGTGGGGGCCCACCTTTTGCGGCACCCATGCCGGGGTCGATCTTCCCGTTTGGGTATTAGCAGGCCCCCACGCTGATGGTGCTAGCGGCGGGAGTTGAACCCGCATATCCGTTGGGACACTAGCTCCTAAGGCTAGCGCGTATGCCAATTCCGCCACGCTAGCAAATGGATTTTGTGCGGCGCTCCGATTTGAACGGAGTTCCCCAATTCCGCGCACGGCTGCCATGGGGCGGGGACCCCTCAGTTTGCCGTACTCTCCCGTGGACCACCTGTCCATACCGCCGCAATTGATCACTGGTCGGGGCGAGAGGATTTGAACCTCCGGCGTCTTGCTCCCAAAGCAAGTGCGCTACCGGGCTGCGCTACGCCCCGCAAACGACCGACACTGGCCGCACTCCGGTGAATACGGCCGGGCTCGAATGGGAGGACATGGGGGGTACTCTCCGTACCAGCGTCTAGCCGCAGCCTACTGCGCCATCTCCCGGTGCCACAATTTTGGCTCCTACAGATGTCTCGGCTTATAGGGTAGCCTGTAACGTTCACACCCCAGGATCCGATTCGCCAGCGCCCACTTACTCCTGGAGAGACCGGATTGGCGCCTCCCTGTGTCGCTGCCGGACTTAAGATGGTGGAGCGCGGGGGAGTTGAACCCCCGTCCAGCCCGTTGCTCTGACGGCTTTCTACATGCTTAGGTGTGGCTCTTCGCCATCCCACACGAGCTCTATTTACGGGTGAGCTCTGTTCCCATCTCGGACGCTCGGACATCCTCTCCGCATTAACGTCCATCCCCCGCCTTGAGAGGACCGGGCTTGAGGGCGGACGGCGGACTAAGCCGCTAGTCTCTCTGCGCCAATTACTTGGCTTGCCTGTTTTTTACATCCACCAGGCTGGATGGCATGCTTGACCGTTTTGCACACGTCTGTCGATTCCCGTGCGCCCCATGATATTATGAGTAGACACGCTGGCGTGTCAACACCCAGCGATTGCTCCGCATTGTTTATACCCCAGATTCGTGAGTTTTAGTCATGCACAAATTCCACCTCTTCCCCTATATAGCGTGCAGCGTTGACCAGCATCGTTACGCACTGGCGGTGGATAGAGATTGCGGCCGCGTGGTCTGCCGGACACACTGCCCAGTCGTTGTCGCGACTATTATCTGCCCCCCTAAGCCACACATATGCCATAAGCCCGCCATGGTCGCAGAAAGAGCCACCAACGTCCGGAAAGTTACTGCTGCCCACAAAGCCGCCGCAGCGCTGAGCATGGTCTTTGTGGCATCCAAGACAGCGTGGTGTTTTAAAGAACAGCTGATTATCGCGGATGTAGTTCAAACACCACGCAGGAGATTGGTGACAAACGCGCATCTTGATGCAATCTCGGCCATACCTATCGTTCCCCATTTTGAACACTACTCTCAGCATGTTACCTCCACATTCAGATCCAGGCGGCGGCCTACGGCCACAAGCGCAGTTACAATAGAGCGTTGCACTTGAATCGCTTCGGAGTGGTTCAAGCCCCCACGCACTGATGGCTCAAAGTCAAATCCCGAATGATTGCCTCGCAGAAATAGCCACACACGTAAAGAGTCGCTCGTCCCTGATATACGCACTTCTGGCCCGCCAAGGCTTGACACACGAACCTTCGAGTATCCAAGTGGATATCTGCCTTTTACTTCTACGGCATAGCCCGCACTGTCGTCACATCGCACCCCTACCGGCCATGGCTCGTACCATTCCGTGCTCTGTTCCCAAACCCGCCACTTTAGCTTGCTATCGTTAACTATTTCTATCTGGCACCTTAACATACTACGCCTCCAAGCTGAATGGGCAGTTAAGAGTGCGCGCTTGTGCTAAGAGCGCAGTGATGATAACGCGTTGCAGCACAACGACTTCGTAATGATCCGAGAAGTTATCGGCGGGACTGACTGTTACCGAGTCGTCTAGCGCTTTAGCTTCGCCACGTAGCCATATAGCAACACCTTCGCCAGCGGCATACGACAACGCAGGGCAGATGCTACTACGCACCCACACTGTGCCGTGGGGATGAATTGCTAACTTACTATCGGCAAGGGAGTACCAAGCCTCCTCTTGTTCTAATATTTGATACTCTAATTTCCGGGGCTCGATGATGTTGCAGCGTATACGCATTTACGCCTCCAATTCCAGCGGGACGCCCAGCGTGCGGCAATGCGTCAACATGGCTGTGATAATGGCGCGCTGCACCACAATGCAGCGCTCGTGGCTATCTAACGCCTCAATCTGCACTCTGTGATCAAGCTCGTCTCGGCCACCCCGCAGGTATATTACGGTATATCGCACGGATCCAGCGCTTATGGCCGGAAACTCCCTAGACAGCACCGTAACTCGATGTGGCGATGTCTGCGGGCTAGACGTTGCGACATGAGGCCATGTTGTGCCGCGCCATTCGGGCTCCTGCATTCTTACTCCCCAGACCAAGCGACGCCCACCAACCCCCCCTTATCCCGCACAATATTCTCATCCTAATCGCCTCGCATCAGCTCGGCTATTTCTGCCTTCACTTCCTTAATCTGCTCGCGGAAGGCTTTGGCAGAGGCCTTCTGGTCCTCCTCGAGAGACAACAGGCGATCGACTAAGACCGCCAGGCGGTCGTCGGTTCCCTCTGGCATTATCTACGCCTCCCTGTCAGTGGTCTATTTGTGCTCGGCGTTGTCGCCGATAGATTGGTGAACGGCCATAGCGGGCTTGCGGCATGTTTCTTGAGGTTGCGAATAGCTATTGCCGCCCCGAGCATCGCTATCACGGAGCGCCACAATTCAGACCCACAGATTCCATCAAGGCCACACTCGCCAGAAATAGCTTCGGACGAGATTATGCGTTCCCGAAGCCTCAAATGCTTACCATATTCTCCATATGCCTTTGCGCTTAGAGGAACTGGGATTTCACGCCCCGTATAACGAATAGCCGGAACGTAGCTATGCTGTGAGTCAACCCAGACCGTTACCCTCGTAGACCTTATCTCAAAATCAGCTACATTATCTAGTGTTAGCTCACCCAGCATGGCCTGCGGGCGTGTGTCTCGGTATACCATCCGATATTTTGCCCTACTCGCTATGCGCTGCGAGATGGGCACGGCATCGAACCACTCGCGAAACTTCTCATCGTGCAGGCTGTCTGCCGATATAACATCCAGGCCGGACACGCCCTTTATCTCAAACGCTATTGGCATGATGCTCCCTTCGGATATAGCCCCCGGGGATTGCTCCCCGGGGGATGGGTTGTTTTACAGCCTATACAGCTTAGGTTGCCCTGAGTGCGCTAACCCGTAATACACCACGCGAGCAGCCTTGTCGCGGATGGGCTTCTCGAAAGCCCTGCTACCAACCAGCCATGTGGCATATAACGGAGCATACTGCGCTAGCGCATCATCCAGGGCATTCCCTTCTTGAGGCGTTTCCCCCAGAAGGGAGCGCAGATGATTGTTGCAGTCATTGCTTATAATTATGGGCCGATCGAGGTTGGCCGGGGGGTCTGGAACTCGCCCCCTCGACTGAAGGGCTATCACCGGCCGCGATTGAATGGTGTAAATACATCCGTGCTGCAACAATACGATATTACTGCTCAGGGTATGCACTGAGCCACCTGATATCTCAGGACGCTCCGTCAAAGCCAGCCCGGCAATCCGCTCGGGAATTAACGCATCAATGAGTACCAGCAGCCACGGCTTGCGTGACATAAACTCTATGCAGGCCCTCTCAAGAGTTGTGGGGCGAGTTGTGCCTATCATATCCCTTGCACTAGGTATTAACAGCACTCCTCCGGGAGGCATGGTCCGCGACATCCTGATCAGGTTGCCGACGTTGTGGTGTATGCAAGTACCTGCTACTAGCATCACCGGCGCCCCTTGCTCAGCACATATCCCGCCAGACTTGATCCACCAACAGCTAGCGCTTTGCCGGCCCATGATAGTGCTAAAGATCCCACTATCGGCAGGCTGACCAGAAATCCTATGGCTGCGCCCAACACCTTATTCCTCCTTTCCGTGTTATTCCGTGAAGTAATAGTCATCGTCGTGATCGTCATCTTCTGTTCCGCCGCCCGCCGGCGGATCGCCCATGGCGCGACCGGCACCCCTAAGAAACGCCTCTACATACCACCACCGCGCTTCGCGCCTCTCAACTCCTAACATCACAAGCATCTCTACTGCACCCAGATAAATCAATGCCACAATAATAAGGTTGATGATTATCAATACGGTAGTCATTCATCACCTCCCTTCAAAAACATGCAGCCGTATCAGTTGTTTTATAACGCAATAATGACGTTCTTAGACACGAAAGGGCCCGGCCGAAGCCGAGCCCTCACGCTAGATGTGAGCGGGATTATATGCCGAAGAGTAGCTTCCAGTTGGGATCCGTGCCGCGTGGTGCATTGGGGCCGGAGAGCAAGTTCCAGACACCCTCTGCGCGGCTGTGGGCAAGATCCCTGGCTAGTGACTGGTTTTCGTTGGTTATGGCCCGGAGCAGGCCGCGCATCTTGTTAGCCTCTAGCCTCCTGCGGTGCCCCTTGGCGGAGATGATGGCATATAGCTCGGGATACTTAATGCTGACTATCATCTTCTGCACGCTAGGCCGCATAAAGACCGGGAGGGAGCGCACCACCTTCTCGAGAAAGCCGAGACGAGGGGCCGTCCAGAATCCAGCCTGCTTCTCCATGTGACGCAGGGCAAGTGATCCGCTAACGTACTCCGGGTTAAGCGCCAGGCAATACAACGCGGCTTGCTTGGCCGCGTCGCGGCCTTTCATTGTCTGATATATGCTCACGATGTACCCCCAGTTTTCCTTGTGTCCATTCTTGGCTGCAAGCGCCTTAGCTTGGCGCCACAATCTTTCATCGCTTTCGGTCTTAACCAGATTGGTGGGCATATTATCCTTCGTCAATGTGCAGCGTGATAGGCAAAACCCACCTATTTCCCGTAAGCGTTTCTGCTATTAGTTTAACGCTATATGGCGATAAGGCAAACGAACCGCCGCGTATGCGTATGCGTAGCGCGCCGCCAACAACTATTAGTGAGTTTAGGTCGAGCACCTCTTGCGTGGCATTAACTCCGTTGCGGTCTTCGGCCATGGCAGCGCATTTGGAGTGATCAAGAATATCTCCGCGTAATACATTGGCGAAGTTGCCCGTTATCATAAACTGCTCTTCGGGGAGTTTATGCACGTCTGCCATTATAGCACCTTAATAAGTATGTTGGCCGCAACCACTGCTGCGCCTATGATTCCGCTCCATACCAAAACCTTGTTGCGCACTGCGGGCCATTCATTGGCATAGAAAGTCTCGAAGTTCTTGCGAAACATACACTGCTCACAGGGGTTCTTCCCCTCTAGGGCAATGATGCGCGCTTGGTCTTGATCGTGAATAACCTGCTCGCGCTCTATCATTTCAACACGATCGCGCAAGCGCTCCGTAGCCTGCGCGATTTCGGTCAAGCGCGACTCCAGAGTGCCCAGCACGGTCTTGGTATATGCCATAAACTCGACGATTTCGCGCCAAGGTATATCGCTCGACACGCCTTACCCCTCTGGTGATGTCACTCGCACTACCCATACCGAGCAATCCTCATAGCCGTTGACGCGATTCAGGTGGTGTACCTCACAGCGCGCGGGATGCAACACGGCGCCGCTGAATCCGACTAGGTTGTAGGATTGGCCATTCACGCAACGGATAAAGCGACTAATCGGCTCTCCCTGTATGGCCTCTCCGTCAAGGCCCAGCCAGTTAGAGAGCGTTCTATTGGCACGCACCACAATGCCCTTGTCGGTAATGGCTATGCCTTCGCTAGCGTGATCCGACATTAGCTGGAGCTGTACGCTGCTTTCCCTAAGGGCGTGCATGGTGCGTATACGCGCTATCGTAGAGGCCATATTGGATGATATGGACGACAATGCATTGCGGAGAGCCACGTCGCAGTCAAACTCATCCTCTGACAGCATAACCAGCACACCCTCGGTGCCGCGATGGCTAGTCATCGGCAGCACCGCTATCTGTCGCTCAGCGTCCCTCTCGGGATCTGATGTCTTGTCAATCATGGCCATAAATGTAACATACGGCCCGAAGTAAGCATCACCTATCGAGGCGAAATTGACCGCATACGACTCGCTATCAAAGCTAGGATACCGCCCGCTAAGATGACGCGGCATCTTGTATTCCAAGGCCAGACCAAAGCTTCCGCTGGGCTCTAAAAGGTAAATCGCCCCAGCGTCATATGGCGTATTGTGCGATATGCGCACCAGGCACTGAGACAGCGCTTCATTAATGTCAAGCGAGCGACACAGCATATAGGAGATATCCAGCTGTGTCTTGATTAAGGCTTGCGCATGCGCGCGCTCTGCGCGAGTCTGCAGGAGATACGGGCGCAACCGCGCCAGGATACCATCCATGGCCTCCAGCTCGTGCGTAACGTCTCGTGATGCCTTGTCTTCCACCATCTCATCCAATACTTACATTGGGCATCCTAAAGCTGTTGAACGTCATCGGATCCTGCATCATCTGCATGGGCATATTAGGCTGCATCATCGTGGGGGCAGTGGGCAACGGCATGGCTTGTTGCATGGCCGCGCGCCCCTCTGCCATGGCTTGCTGATTACCAGTTACCATGTTAAGGATTGATGGCAATACAGACATGGCAATCATCCCTATGGCTCCAGCCCTGCCTCCAGCCCCCATGCGCCCCCACAAGCCCCTAAGCCCGCCAGCGGCAGCCGGAGTTTGGGCGACAGGAAACCCACCGGATGGCATTGGATTGGTCCACGCTAATTTAGCGCGCAACGCGCCCAGGTAGCTAACGTCGTCACCCATACATCATCATCACGGGAGCGCGCCGAGGGGGATAATACCCCTCATCATCTCTGCGCCTGCCCATGCCATTGAGCAGCTGACCGATCAAGGCTCCGCCTATCAGCCATCCCCATGGGATGCCCCCGGGGCCTGAGGGCTGTGTGGCGGCTTGAGTCGCCGCCTGCGCCGCGGGAGCCGACTTAGGCGTCTGCGCTGCTGCCTGGGGAATCCGTGGCGGGATTTTCTGCGGCGCTGCTGGGGGGATCTGCGGTAGGACCTCCAATGGCGCTGCCGGAGGGGGTGCCCCGGCAGTAGCGCGCGCCCTCTGCACCGGGATGCTCTTGGGATCAATAGTCGACCACGGATCTATTGCCGGACGCGGCACTTTAGCTTTGGGCTGTGATGCATTACGCCTAGCCGCCGCCCTAGCTCTGGCGTTAGCCTTGGCTATTGCCGCTCTGCGCTGTTCGTCGCCTAGCAAGCGCTGGAATGTGGAGCGCCGATCTCTAAGCGGACCGCCGCCCTGGCTCATTAGCCACGCCCCCTCAGGGCCTTGCGGGAGTAGCGGGGTGGCGCCGTATGTGCCGGGTATGTGCATTGCGTTGTCAAACGTGCCCCACGGTCCGTATATCGCCAGCTTCGTTCTGAGATTAGTTAAGCGTCCCATGTTATCACATATACATCATGGGCATAGTCATCATCGGCATCGGGCGAGTCTGCTGACGGTCGTCTCGCCTATTCAAGCCAAGGATGTCGCCCAAGCCCCCATTTAGAGCCGACATTGCCAAGGCGCCACCAAGCAACCACTTCCAGGGAGAACCACCGGAGGGCTTAGTAGCCGCCGTAGACATGGCCTGTTGCATCTCCTTAGCCTGCTCCGGTAGACCGGCGGTTTGCAGTGATGTTACATTCGCAACATTGGGGTCTACCCCCTGCGCCACGGCTCGCCTCATGGCGTTCTCGGCATTGCTAAGCCTGAGCGTTTGAGCCAGTGGGCTGAATCCGAAGTTGGTGATGTCTGCCTGAATACCCTTCCGAATATGCGCCGGCAGGTATCCCTCGGCATTAACAAGTTGAGCATCAGTCAGCCCGGATAGCACGCTGGCAGGGAGGCGCTTCCCCGTGAATGTAGCTTGGCGGGTGGGGATATTGGTGCCCACCAGTCTCCTGGCAAGCCACCCTTCCACCGTTGGCTCATAAGACAAGTTGATTAGCCGCTGCGGGTATCCCCTGGTGGCAGCAGCGCGACCGCCAGCCATCATGCCGCCCCCCAAAAGCAAGGGGAGAGCTAGCCCAGCCGCTAGCAATCCGGGGGTTATCGCCTCTTTCTTCATAGACGCCGCTTTGGTGTTTACGCCGAACGAATCCGCTAGGATTTCATTCGCCGATGGCAGGGCGATCTCCAGGCCGGAGACAACTCTCGGCATAGAGGCGGTTGGAGGCTTGACGGTGGGGATTTTAGGCGCCTGGACGGCTTTTACCGCAGGAGCCTTTATCTTAGCCGCCGTCGGCAATACTGGCGCGGGAGTCTTCACTTTGGGAGGCTGGCTCACCTTGACGGACTGCGCCGTGGTCCCCGTGGCAGATGCGGCTTCTTTTAGTAGTTCAGCTAGTCGCATGACTACCTCTGATTTCTGCGGAACATGTTGCCTATAATGGGCACTCCCCCCAGAAGGTCGGGGAGAAGATTCAGGCCCACTAGTCCGCTTCCTATTGCCCAGCCGGGGTTAGTCTTAGCCCACTGAGACACAGTAGGCCCAAAGTTCATCAACCCACCGCTTGTCGCGCCGTAACGCCCCCCGCCGAGGATTTGCATCAACTCCGCCATGGCGTTGATCTTGCCGGGCTCTAGCTTAAACGGCGCAGCTGCTAGTTTCGCGCGTAGCGTCCCGAGATATGTATCCATCAGCTACCGTACCTTATGATTGTAGGCGCACCGCCTTCTTTAGATTCACGCTTGTGCTTGGAGTTAAGCAGCGCCATTACCGCAGCCCCTATGCCGCCTGCGGTGAGAAGCTTAAACATGTTGTTGCTCTTGGTAAGCTTGTCAATGTCTAGCTTGGCCTGGTTGAGCTCGAGAGCGTTGCGCTGGGCTCTGGCCAAAAAGCCTGGCGCCATCTTGCCCAGCCCCATTCGGTAGCGCAATGCCTGCAAATAGCTGCCAATGCCAGCCGTCTTGTCTTGCTCTACATCATCCCATATTGGCCCCATGGCATCTCCTCTTCCGGCGCTGGAGTGATAACCTCCGGCTCGGGCTCCGGCTGGATGACGTCCGGCACCGCCTCCGGTTCGTCAGCAAATAGCGCACGCTCTAGCGCATTGGCTAACCGTGACGGGCCTTGAGGGGAGTTTTTAGCTAGCGTCCACGCCAGACTGCCCCCACCCAGAGCCCCACCGGCGGCGATGGCCGCTAGGAGCGCCCGCTTGCCTCGCGGCGTAGCTAGCTCCTTTGCAATTAACGTCATAACGTCAGTTCCCCTGCGAAGAGCGTGGCGCTCCAGATTCAGGCGTAGACGGTCCAGCATGCCGATATTACCCGCAAGCGGGATGCTCGGCTCTCCCAGCAACCTAGCTATGAGCTTAGATGGCGGCGTTGCCATTACTACGACTCCACGCTAATAGCCAGCCCCGTGCGCGGGCTGACAAAGCCTAGGTATCCCCATTTGGCGCCATTACCGCTGCAGACCTTAATGGATCGCACCTTGAAGTTAGTTATCGTTACCGCCTGGTTGGGCTCGAAATGCTTCTTCCGCAGCGAGTCCGTTCCCGGGCCGTAGGTATCTTCGTTGTTGAACGAAACGTCATAACCAGCAGCATCGCCCCCGAACGTCAAGATGAGGCTGCTGCACGCCATAGGCAGCCTAACTTCATCCTCGCCGGTGGACCCCACGCTCCGGTCTTCAGCGCAATACGGTTCGACTGTATGGCGAGCCACATCAATCCTCCTAGTCTATGCTTCACCGATAGTATAGTACTATCGTCAAAAAAGCGAATAAAGGCTGGGGCCGCCCCCGACTAGCAAGGACGGCCCCGTTACTCCACCAACACGTGGTTGGCGAGCTAGTCTTTAGAACGCTGCGTAAGCGCTATTCTCCTGTGCTTTAGCTGGCTAAGCGTGTGACTCTTCTTGAAGTTCTGATTGAGATACTGCAAGAGCGTTTTAATTGGGACGCGGCCCCAATACTTCATGATGACTTCGTCTTCTCCCGGCTCGAATATCTTAGCCTCACGCGATGCCGCAATAGCTTCAAGGTCGTCAATGCTTATTTCGACAGTGTGTGTCCCACCAGTACTTCCGCATAACGCCCCCGCGGGGACTCCATGGCTGCGCGTCTCCGCGCGCCGCTTGTGCGACCTAAACACGCCTACGCCCCCTTGAATAATGATCGGTTTCCGGAACTGTAACCTTAATATCAAGTAGCTCTGGATGCCAAGCCACGCCGCCATTCCGGTCAAAGTCCAATATCACAATGCCAACGTCATAAGCCTTAGGGGCTATCCTAGAGCCATACAGCGTGAAGGGCAGCTGTAGACTAGGCAACGTCATTGCCAACCACTTAGAGGTGCCCGCGAATGTATAAGTATGCACATGAGAGCGGATCAACACCTTAGCCTCGGGGTATTTAACGGTTTCACGCGCTAGCAGCATCTTGATGGCGTCGCCACCGAGTATGCCGACTTGCGTGCCGGAATTTGCCCCCACTCCAATATAATGCCGAACGTGTATTGGGGTTCCCTCAATGTAAAAGTAGTCTTCGTTATTGTAGGTAGCCCCTAAACGGTCAGCTAGGGTGCGCTCCCACGTGCCATATCCATCAACATGATAGCCGGAGCCACTCAAGATGCGGTATCCATCAGCTGGTTGCCATACCTCTAGTGCGTCGAATGCCATATCGCTCTGGATGGCCATGTCTGTAGTCAGCTGCTCCATGCCGGCGCTCTTGCGTCCCGGACCGTCTAGCGCATCTCCGTTGCATATGACCATATCCGGCTTAGCGTAACGCTTAACTAGGTCGTAATAGAATTCACGCAGAGTGTTCTGCCACCGGCCTTGTGGGGTGTAATCGGGTGAAGCCACCGGTGAATCCTTAGGCACAAGCCCCATGGGGTGCCCAGTATGCAAATCGCTCAAACATACAACGCGGTACGCTGGAGTATCACCGTTTAGTACGATCATCATCTCTCCTCACCATTCGGGGCCACATCGTACCTCGCTGATAGTATAAACTAAAAAAACAAAGCGGTCAAGGGGGGCGCAAAGCGCTATTCGCTTCACACCCCCCGACCTCACGCTACGACTCGCGCGCCTTAAGCGCGTTTAGCACGGCCACGTAATCATCGAGACGCCACATGGATGGCGCTGCCTCGGGCAGCTCTACTCCACTGGCGATCATGTCAGCGCGATACTCCTCCCACGACTTACCCGAATCTATGATGCGCTGACGCATCTGGGTGCGGTACTCGGCTAGCTGTTCGGGGTCCGACGCGGAGTTTAGCCATGCCAACAGGCGCTCGCCTAGCTCTTCGCCCGGCTTATTCAACACGGTGCTCGAGTCGAAGAGACCCGTGTGATCTGTTACCGGATACGCGTTATGCTCATGGTCCATCAGGAATGACACCATGAACTCGTACTCAATGTCATCCTTCTGCACGGGGTCGAGCCCAACCCTCTCGGGCTTGCTGCGACCAGCCTCTTCGTTAACCACCCACTTAGTCTTCGTCCGCATGGTAACGATGATATGAGCCGGGCTGCGCAACAGTGCCTCGATTAGCGCCCTGTGACGCGGAGTCACCTTAGCCCATGCCATGAAGCTATTCATCTTAGGAGAGTTGGCCAGTTGAGCCTGTATCTCTAAGACGCCGCCAATACCCGACCACTCGTGAGTCAAGCTGTCTACTATGATCGTTCCTGCACCAGACTCTTCAGCAACCTTCAGTGCTTCGATATAGCGCTCGGGAGAATACGGCTCGCCAAGGTCAATTATTCCGAATGGCATAATATCTGCGCAAAGATCGGCGCGATGCTGCTCTGTATCAATCACTACGGTCTTCTCGCCCAAACCCTTAGCAATCTTCACCGACGTATAAGTCTTGCCCGATCCGGACGGTCCCATCAAGGCCACGCGTAGCTTGGCCTTCTTGCGCTCTGCAGCGCGGACAACGAAACTCATTCACTATCTCCTTCCTCGGTGTTGTCGGCCGATTCCAGCACCTGCTGCTCGGCCCATTGGGAGCAAAGATGACGCGCCGCGCAATAACCACAACGCACGGAGCGACCCAGCCTATGATCTATAACATAATCCTCGGGCTTTTCGCGAGCGGCGATATACGCCACTGCATCCGCCTCATTATTAAATACCCTAGAAGCACGAGTCGCGCGCTTCTTTTTAGCTGCCCAGCGCTCGGGGGTGTACCACCGCTCTTCATCAGAACACGGCGGGACTTCGTCCTCGGGCGCGCCGGCAACTGCTAATTCATCGGCTAGGATTAAACGTTCGGACATCTCTCGGCTCCATGATTCTACCGTTTTAAAATCCCATAGATCGACAGGATACCGCACCACGTCAGATTGTGGATAGTCGAATGTAAACGCCGCCTTATAAGCCTCTCTATTACGCAGGATCAACACAAGCTCAGCCTCTTTGACGGGAAATCCCACAAGGCTATACAGCCACGCATAGCATCTTAACTGCATCAGCCAATTAGTTTTGTCATAAGACAGCGCTGCTACCTTGCAGAACTTCCAGTCAGTCAGCCTGTAGCTATCGGGGCCAATCTGAGTTAGCAGGTCAGCCTGCCCGGATATCGCCACGGAGCGCTCTCCTATCGTATGATGATAGGTCAGGCGCTCTTCTGATATCTCGTTGTCACCGCAATGCTCTGCGATGAAGTTGTGTAGCATGGTGCCCATGATGGCCCATAGCCGCTCGGAAGCATCGCTCCTCAGTTCATCCCAGCGTGCTAGCTCAAACCAGCGCATACGGACTGAGCCGGTTAGTTGACTCACCCTATGCCGCCATAGAGATGGCGGATATGCGCCGGTGCTAGCTGCCTTAACAAACGCATCGGGCAGGCCTAGTGTGTTGGTTATTATCATGCCGGCTCCTTACGGCCAGAAGAAAATTAATTCTCGCCTGGGAGCATACCATATTGTCACCGTGGCGTCAATGACCCCTATGTCCAGGTCTTCAAGTCTGGAAAACGCCACTTCACTCAAGTCTATCTCCCGGCGATAGTGTCGAGGGATACGATCATTCACGCGCACAAATATACTCTTGCCATTATGCTGCACCATGATAATAGAGCCAAATGGGGCATTCACGTGAGCACACGTCATCTCCTTGCGATTGTATATCTCCTGATTGGCCGTCTCGCGTCCATGACATTCTATGCCATACCATGAGCACTTAGCCGTGTGAGTGTCCACGCGCGCTGTAAGAAAAAACTCGAGTACGCACAGCAACCAAACAACCATCAACACACCTCCTGGGTTGTGGGGGCACCCGAAGGCGCCCCCGACCCTGGACTTTACCCAGCCGGCTCTTCTGCCACCTCGTCGGCGGCCTTCTTCCGGCTTACCCGCTTCGGCTTCTCGGGCTCTTCAGGAACCTCGAATAGCGCGGCGAGCCGCGCGGCGTCCTGGAAGGCGTCTCTCGACACCATTTCCACGCGACCAGTCTGCCGGCGGAGTTGGGCAATCCCGCCCTCCGCCTCCAGCTCCATGACCCTACCCCTGTACCAGAGATAGGTGAGCCCGTCCTGGTCTCTACGCCACGGGGCTCCCGGCCATGGTAGCCTTACCATGGCAGTGTCGCCGAACGCCGGGTCCACAAGGGGGTCTCTCTCGAATATCCGGAGGATGACCCCGAAATCCTCACGGACAAATGTGCCATTGACCCGCGGGAGGCTCAGCCACCGCCTCCACCCCTCGGTGCCTTCGACGCGCCACGGCAGACGCGGGATGTCTCGCGCGAAAGCCATGTAGCGCACCTGGTCGACCCCCGGCACGTCAACCCCCATCACGTATACCGTGACGGAACGACGCCGGAGATCCGACGGGTCGTAGAACTCGATCGTTCGCGCCTGCTCACCCTCAAATCTCATCCCCCCGATCGCGTCGCGGATGAGATTGGTAGCTGTTCCGGGGAGCAGCCGGATGCGGCTGCCGTCCAGCATGACCACGATGGGCTTCTCGGGATCGAACTTTTCGTCCCTCAGGCCCACGCAGCATCCGGGGGCGTCGTCTGCTACCGGCGGGAACGAAACCCACCCAGTCGTATAGGTGCCGACAACCATGCCGCTGTCAGCCCTCACGACGAGACTTCGACCGTTGCGCAGCAGCGGTATCGCATCCTTGATTTCGCCGGGATGCAACACCTGGTCCTCTTCGTCTAACAACATGGTGCGTCTGCCGGAGTTCCACATCACATCAGGCATCGTAGCCTCCTAATTAAAAGCAGGGCCACAACGCATTGGCCTATCCAAAGCGCCATGACCCAACGACCACTTGACGTCCCGAGTTGTTTATAACATAATTCATTATGCTTTAGCACTCATTTACCAGGAGGCAGTTATGCACGTTCAACTTAAGACCCCCGATGGACCGCCAGACAACCTCTGCGCCAAGATCGGCGGGCTATTAGTCCACGATGACTTCAAGGCTAAATTACGTAATGGCAGGTGGATATACGAGTCGTCCCGACACACGGACAATAGCCTAGCCATCCCGGCGTGGATAGATCGCTCCACGGTGACAATGAGCGTGCATGACGAAGAGGCTTATGTCAACGGGGTAGCCCATATCGTGTGCGCCACCTCGGGGCGCCCGCTTGTGCCGTACTACGTACCGGTACAACACGCTACAGGTTCGCCCGACGCGTGCTTCTCGCTATCGTTCCCGTTCGTACATATCGCTTATTTAAAGTCGATCAACTATCTGTGGATCAGACACGTCAATCCGGTGATGCTGGGTGATGAGGCTACTGCTATGACTGACGATGTTTTCCGCGGCCCTGTTGCGGTGCGCACGGCTTATTGCAAGAATTGTGATCAGGAGTTTGACGCAAGATACCCCCACGACCTAGACCATCATATAGTTGTTTCTACGTTTGATGTTCCACAAGAGCTGGATTACTTAAGGAGCGCCATTCTTGCCGCCACGCGTAAAGCTTGGGGGCCCAAGCCATCGCGTGCGTATTATGTACACAAACCCGAGAGGAGAACGTTGTGCAATACGTAATGTTGGGTCTGAGCGTAGCCGCTCTAGCGGTAATGGGCGTTATTATACGCCTTCTTGACCGCATCGCGCATAGCATTGATAAGCTGGATGCTTACGTGCACGAGATGTTGGACTATCAGAAGACTGAAGCGCTAAACAACGCACTGCAGAATATGACGCGCGCCTTCACGGGCAACTTCCCTGCCCTCGTTCCGCCGGCGGCCCCCCAAGAGGAAGCTCCGGCTGACATATCAGAGCTGGTTGAGCTGGCTAGGCGGCTAACCCGCGCATAGTGCGTCGCTAATAGCAAGGGGGCGGCCTGCGAGGGCCGCCCCTGCTTTATTGTGGCTGTCCTTATATGCTGACTGGAGGTTCCGCCTCGTGGGCCGCAGCAATATCCTGCAGATCCTGCGGCCCTATGCCCTCAAGGGCTCCGGAGGCCTGCAGCACGGTAGCAAGCTGCGTAGAGATGTCGTCAACCTTTTCCGTCTGAGCCTTAGCTAGGTCAAGCGCGGAATCCGCCACGCGCAGCGATTGCTGTAGCAGGTTCTGGTCAATGCTAGGTTCTGGTTCCGCCGCCCCGGGAGCTCCCGCCGGTGCGTTGGCTATCATCGCCAGCATATTGGGGTCGATAGGCATACCACCCACGGGAGGCATACCTCCGCCCATTGCCGCGGGGTCCATCGGCGCACCGCCCATCATTGCGGGGTCCATCGGCATGCCACCCCCCATCATCGCGGGATCCATTGGCATCCCCCCGCCCATTGCGGCAGGGTCCATCGGCATGCCGCCAGCCTGAGCCATCATCATCGGATCCTGAGCTACTTTTAGCATACCAGACAAGCGTCCCATATTACTCTCCTTATGCCATTCCTGGGCCCTGTAAGCCTGTTAGATTGCGCATCGTGGTAGGCATTCCCAATCCACCATACGGCCCCATCATGGCTGCCATGATCGGAGCGTATTCGTTGATAATCTGTTTACGTCCCCTGCTATACGCCTCCATCTGGCTGCGCTGCAGATGTGCATTGAGGGTCGGTATGCCCACCATTGCCGCTACAAGCGCAGCGGGGATGAGTCCAGCGGCGGTTTTCGTAGTACCCACATCGAGCATGTTGTCGGCAACGCGCGGGGCGATAAGTGGCCATATCAATCCAAAGCGAGCAGCCTTCATGCGATCACCCGTTAGGCCGTCGCGGCTAAGCTTAGCTAGTTTAGTAAGTGTCTGCTCGCGCATTTCATTCCCCCAAAAACTCTGACGCCCATGGGTCGAAATCCTCATCTTCTTCGGGGTCGGCGCTTTCTTCCTCGAGAGGCTCGTCCACCACCTCTGGGGCGTGTGCCATCAGCATGGCTTTAAGGGCCTCGATAGCCTCTGGCGGAGCTTCTTCACCCTCCGGTTCCGGGATAGATTCCGAAAGAGCCAAAAGCACGGATGGGTCTACATCCATGTCTTGGGCAAGCTCGTTGAGGGCGGCTTCCTTCATGTGCAATACCGCCATGTGCGCGGACTCTACCAGCTCTGGCTCAATTGGATCGAATCTATTCATGGTATCCTCCACGCCATACAGTATAGCGCATTCTATTCAGGAGGCAACTCATCGTCGCCCTTAGTCTTCTTAATAAACCACTCGTATGCAAAGCTTGAAGCTGTAGCATATACAATGGTCGTGGCAGGAATAGTAGACCACGAGAATGGCACCTCAGACAGCACCGCTTCTGCCACCTGATAGGCTACGGCGCAGATGAAAGCCGCTGCCAGCGCACACATCATGCCGCAAAACTTGCGCCTGACCTTGAAATAGCGCGCTATTGGCGGGATCGACTTTATGGCCTGGGCTAGATACCCCGTGCCGATCATCATGCCAATAAAGCCCAGCGCAAACTCTTTAGAAAAGAGTTGGAGCGTCCCCACTTTCCTCTCCCCCCGCGTGATCAGCCTCTATTATAGATACGTCCACACACTCATCATCATTATAGGCGTTATGCCACTCAAAAACAAAATCCGTAGTTGGCGCGCCAGCAGACCACATATTATGATCCACCAAGTTTTGGACAATAATAGACTGCACCCACGCCCTAGCCCTGGAGGACGTAGTGCTCAAGTGCTTGGAGTATATATCAACACGGTAGGCTTGATTGCGATTGGCCTGCTTCTTGTTGAATGACGCCACGCGCGCTACTCGCAACGCCGCGCCCCACGCCCGCATGACTTCGGATATAGTCTCCCCGCGGCTATCTTCGAGCCGCGGAACAGATGCTATGCGTAGAATAGTTTCCACTGTGCCCTCCTAAGCTTAGTATAGACATCATCCGGCCCAACGCCAGACTAAAAAGAACAAGGGGTCGGGGGGCTTGCGCCCCCCTTCCCTTGGCGTCTAGTTGCCCTTGACCACGGTGGTCAGGGTAACGACGTCGCCGTCCCTCAGTTCATATGAGAGGTTGGCGATGCGGTTGTTGACGCGCATCTCGTCCTTGTCTCCCACGGACATACCGGCCTGGCCGAGCGCATCCCTCACGGTCCTGCCGCCGTTGAGGGTGATGACCTTCCTCTCGCCAGGGACCCTGGCGACTGTGACGTCGATGTAGTCAGGCATGTTCCCCTTCACCTTCGCGGAAATGGTGACAATGTCACCGTTGCGGAGTTCGGCGTTCAAGATGCTTGGACGCCCGTTAATCATGACGGAGTCGGACTCGTAGCAGGAGATGCCTGCGAGCCTGGCGCACTCGCGAACGGTGCAGCCATCCTCGACCATCATGTCCTTCCTCTGTCCTGGGACGCGAGCGATCGTTACGTTCGTCATTTGTGAATTCCCTTCTGATGTGAATGTGGTCTACCACTTGGTAGAGACGTAAGAGAATGGATTCAGCCCATAAATAAGCTCGTGTTCTGGACGCTCAAATTTAGAAGCATCTAGCGACCAACCATGATATCGAATAAACTGCCACAAAGCAATGCCCGCCAGTGTGTACACCGTAGGTCCGACGGTTGTGGTCGCTCCGCATGGTGATGCTTCTGCATCATCGTCACTCACTAGAGTGCTGGACCACCGTTCCACCTCTGATGGCATGGCGGGGTTGACTACATACACTCGCGCCAAGTCTGCGCCCATACGGGTCTCGATCACGCAGCGCGTGTCGAGCTCAGCCTCTATATCAGCCATGATGGTTTTCCGCGACGCCATGGTATCTGTCAAGAGGAAGACATAGGGAGCCCATGGCTTTTCTACATCGCCTGGAGCAAATCCCATTACGGTATCTATCTCGCAACCCGTTGCGCGCTTGATTACGTCGGCTAAAGCCGCGACCTTCGCCTGCCCGATATGGCACTGCTCGAAGCACTGATTCGCAATGTTATGCTCAGCAACCACATCGCCATCTATCACGCGAATATGCTCTACCCCTAGCTTCGCTAGGCCTAGGGCCAGATAGCTACCCGTAGCTCCCGCCCCTATGATGTCTACGCGATCGTTGAACGACCTTGGATCAAACACCGCCAGGTGTCTTGACGGATCTATGATGTTTGCCATTAGTCGAGCCCCGCGTAGTTGTCGCCACCCCATAGCCAGGAGCGCGTGGCCTGCGTGGCGGCGTTATCCGTCGCGCTTTTGCTGCTGGCTTTGCCGCCCTTAGTTTTCTTGCCCTGATTGAATCCCCCGTATTCGATGCGCTTGACTTTCTCCGCCAGCTGCTGCTTCCAGTATTCAGCGCGATCCTCTGTGGGGTAGTCAACCTCCCATGGCACATTACGCCACACGCCGTTCAACTCGTAGTTGAAGATCGTGTACTCGCAATGTGTCGGGGCGAAGATGCCTCTCAGGAACCACGGGCATCCGTTCCGCCTGAAGATCGTCATCTGTGCTTCATCTTGCGAGCTTGGAGACACACTCCCAAACGGGTGCGTATGCCCCCAAAACCTGAGCTTGTCGTAGTCGTCGTTTCCTCGCCCCATCAACTCGCGACCCAGCGCAGCCATCGCATCCGCCGACAGCTCTGTCGTGCCAGAGTGGCACTCCTGCTCGAGCAGGAATATCTCTGTGATTCGATAGTAGTCGGCGACCAATATCTTCTCATCCGAGTACTTGAGCTCGCGTTCGACAAGACCCATAAATCCGACTTCGCTTGAAACGTGCCGTGATATCTGCGATAGATCTTCCGCAATTGCCGGCGACACTAGAACCTTAGGCTCGAGCAGAGTGTGAAACACCGGCGTCGCTTTGTGTGGGACTAGCGTTATCACGCAACTCCTTTCGCGTCAATTGGAAATTCCGGGGTACACTTAGTATATAACGCATCTTTGCGGTTTTTGGCAAGGCCGCCCGTCAGAGCGGCCACGCCGTCACTCCTCTTCTTCCTCGTCGTCTTCGTCGGGCATCGGTGGCGCGTCATCGTCTGAGCCATAGCGTTCCTCGGCAGCCGCCGCCTCTTCAGGTGTCATTGTGCTGACTCCCGATAGCGGCCAGACCACAGCACCAACCCCGGCGCCATCATTTAGATTGGCGCTCTGCAAGAACGATATGACAAGCGATAACGCAGATCCAAGGTCGAGCTGCATCATCGCCTCGGTGAGCAGATAAGACGCATTGCCCAAGCACACGCGCCCATCATCCCATGCGTGCGGCGCAGACATAGCCTCTGAGCCGAACGAGCGGATTCTGCGCGTGATGTTGTAGCATGACAGCGCCATCGTCGACACATTAAGGCGAATGACAAACTCGCCAAGGTCATGCGTATATATTGATCCGTCATGCACATACTGTAGCGGTATGGGGTCGGTCTGTATGATCAAATCTTCATCCGATATCGCGCTAACAAAGCGTATGCCGGGTATTTTAGGCAGATCTAGCGGCCTCGCCCCAGATATCACTTCGTTAAGCTGTTCCTTCCTGCGCTGTAACGCCTTGATCCCGCTCAGCACTTCGCTGTACTCTCTCTCGAGTCTGGCCAGTGCTTGCTGCTTGCTACTGAGCACTTGCTGCGTCTCGTTAAGCGCTCTGCGGAATGCGCTAGCGCATACATCGCCAATCGGTCGTGTTGTTATCTGCTCCGACTGGGCATCTTGGATTGTGCGCGCCAACTCACGCCAATCATCTGCGTGGTAAATTAGCCCGCCGTCGGAAGGCTTGGGGGCCGTAATCAGCACCCCTCCCTTAGTCAGGAGCACGGGACGGCCGCCTGCTGTATAGCGCTTAACTCCGCTGTATTCTGCGCCTATATGGGGCAACTGACACACGCCAACCATATAGCGATCCTGCTCTTCCATCCATGGGATCAGGTGCTTGAAGACGCATATCTGAATTGGCTTGCGCACCACCGGAAGGATAGCGCGCATACAGTCGCCGACAAAGCTTCTGCGATTGTCTGGTTTGACCAACGCCGCATCGGGGTCAGATTCCGTAATCGCGTCAGACGATATCGACACCCAGTTCTGCCCAGCGCGCCCCCATCCGTTTGCCTCTGTGATTCCGCACAGCAAGTACTCGCCATAAACCTCCGCGTAAGACCACATCGCTATGTCATCGCGAGCCATTAAGGCCGCCTCTTCCTCTTCCGTAACGGGCATGAAGCCGGGAGTTATCTCCTCACGCTCTTCCAGCCCTACTAGCCCTGCATCTGTAGTTGCTATTGCGATCATTCAATCACCCCCTGACGCTTACGCTTTTCTAGCAGCTGACCTGCAGCGGCGGAGGATAAGCTAAGTGCTCCACGCAAGTCCGACGTATTGGCCGATGTGAGATACAGCAGGTAAATCGATACGCGCGTTGCCGTGTCGGAGCTAGAGACCCAACCCTCGGCGTTACCCCAACACGGCTCGCCATTACTCGCGACATGAGGGCCGTTGAGGCCGGCGCTGTACCTTCGATATTCACCATCAGTGCTTACGATCCTGCTATCCAACTGTTTGTCTGTAATACAATGAGCACCCGCGTAGAACTCCGCACCGCTATCGGTCGTTCCCAAAGATGGCTTAGTGAAAATATACACCTCTCCTCCGGGCGAGATGACAACGTATCGTATCAACGGCCACCTGGCTATGGGCGCCCACTCTGAAGGAGCGCTCGGTGGGGTGTATCTGTCTATAGCCTTAGCCCACCACGGCAACTTATTGACACTACCGCTGATAATAAGCGCATCATAACAGCCATCGTATCGCACGCAACCGGTGCCTATGGGACTTAAGAGCAAGCCCCAATTAAGCATTTCGTTTCCTGTATAGTCACCCAGGGGGCTAGACAGTCCAAAGTGCACCTTGCCGGCCACCTTGTTGTACGGTAGCTTGCTCATGTCGAACCGCGGGCCCACAACTACCAACGGGCGGCTTAGATTAAGCCCTCGGGGGTAGTGGGGATAGGGCAAGGACAGGCCTGGGGCAACCCATGCATTGCACTCGGGTTGCCACGTGATCTCCGCCGCCGCGAATATGCCCCTCAGATCTTCATCTATGGTGGGAGTCTCCGGCGGGGCAACCGGCTCTGGAGCGGGAACTTCTGCCGGCGCCTCAGTTGGCGCTACCCGCGTGGCAGTCCTGCGCGGCCTGCGCCGCGGTGGCTCTGCGGGCGGGAACAGCGAGTCGTTGTAGTATGGGGCGCATATTGGGATCCTCAACTCCACCGCGTTGCGCCCAGGCGTGCGTTCCGCCACCCCTGGGGTGTTAAGATCAAAGGAGTTCCGCGGCGGTTCACACTGCGCCAACAACCACTCAGGGCAATCCTCTCCCTGTACTACTTCTATGAAGCGATAGGGAATCCTCGCCCCACGCGTGATTGCCTCGGCCACGCTCGGCCCCTGTATCATAAGCACCGCTACCGCCCCGTCCTCGAGCGTGCCCTCCGAGATGTCTATCTTCGGCTCGAAGCCAAACCGCGCGGTAGTGGGCCAACTGGCAGCCCTTGATGATATATGCATACTGCTCCTTACGAAAGCGTGGGTGGATTTTGCCGCAGGTGCTGTTCAACTGCCTGCCGCGCCGCATTGATGTACACCTTCAACGCCGCAGCCGGGTCAATGAGCCAGCGGTGCGCTAGCGCTAAAGAGCGCTCATCGTGCGGTATGTTAACGGACATATGACGATCGCTGCCAAGCTCCGCAGTGTAGGTGGGGAGACAAGATAGCCCCACCACTTCGGTGTGAGCTTCGCTTTGCCTTATCACTTCGCAATTGATCGGAAGGCTTACCGACATTGCCATGCGGGTTGGCTCCGCCCCGTCAGGCTGCGCTATTTCGATCTCAACGTCACCAGCGTCAACCACCATCATGGGGCGCATGTTGTCCGATCGGGACGATGGCGCTGTGGTACGCATTGCTATGCCTCTGAAGTGATCGCTATCGCACTCGCCAAGCCGTGTCGCGAATTCAGCTACGTATTTCTCAAGGTTGGGTTCTATGTGCTCTATCTCGCTAATGGCGCATGAGTTGCTCGCTAAGTTAAGAGTTACCCTGCGCAATTGCGCTAGCAATTCTTCCCTGCGTGCAATCATGTCATGCTTAGTCCTGTCAAGCGCTTCCGACATACCAGGAGCCAGCCTGGATGCGACTACCGCGGGGGGGACATCACACCGATCTCGATCGTGGCCGATCTTCGCTATGCGTTCCTGAAAGATATACTCGCCATAAGTTGTTATGGCATCACGTACATCCGAACGCACCGCTGCCAACGCCACGGGGGTGGGTGGTGTATCTGAAGAGCTGAACACAGCGGGGCCAGCATCCATGCCTATCAGCACCACGTTGTCCAGCGCATAGGCCAACACTGCCGTATCTGCTCCCTCGACCGCATTGATGCGGTGATTGTCATCCGTCAGCGCATAGCCGCCACTATTTGTCGCCTTGATCTGCACTAGCGGCACGGACAAGTCCTCCCCGCCTGGCGTAGATACGACGCGATGATGTGACACGCGATGCTCGCCATACGGCACGTGCAGAAGTATGACCAGGGCTTCGCTGTCAACCCGCTCGCGAATAATGCGCGCCACATCCGCCATGGGGAAGACTGGCTGGGTGAGATATGGGCGTAACTCGGGAACGGTCTCTTGCAGCTGATACGTATTGAGGCAGCTCACGCTACATGATGGGGCGTCGATAACCCTCCACACTCCATCGTCACAGCGCTTCGCCCACGCCGTGCTAGCTCCCATCCCTGCACCGCGTATCCTGCGTACTCCATCTAACCCATTGAGGAGCACGACTGTGTTCATTGCTGCCCTGAGCGTTAACCCAATATCGCTATACCACTCAGACCACGCATTTCTGGCGTTGGTGACCGACCCGAAGATCGGAACCGTCGATCCATCTGGCGCTAGATAACGCGTCTTCGTATACCTAGATCGCGTCATCCCTACAATGGGTGTTGATGCCATTTATTAGGCGTCCTTTCTAAAAGTTGTGTATCACAAACGTCTGCTTACCAACGCGGCGGTTTGTCCGTATGGTCTGGACTTTGATGGAAGCGCCGCAGGAAGCACACTTGCCCTCCGATATCAACTCTGGCTTTGTGGCCATGTGAGGGTCGATGTGAATGCTGGCCACGTGCGGCTCTCCGCAGTGCACGCAAAACACCGTTACCCTAGTACGGCTTGGTGTTGCAATGAGATTCGCCTCGAATTCAACCTCTGCCGATATATCAGCAATCAAGTCTTCACCCGAATCATCACCGGAGATCTGTGTATACAGGATGGACACAAGAGAACCACATCCCGGGCAATCCGCAATAAGCTCATAATCAGTAGCGCTGATAATAGAGCTTGCGATTTCATCTTCTCTTATTGCGCATAAGGCACACCCGCATAGCGGGCACACCAGATCGCGGAAGTCTTCCGCATTCGGCATTTATACCCCCTTGACGAATGCTTGGTAAATGATATGTTACCTGTAACGAAAGGAGGATCATGGATACTCAAGATGTCAAGACCGAAGACGCCATGGCGACTCCGCCGGTGTTGTTTCCCGCTGAAGTTATGGAGCATCTAGCTCCGAAGGATCAGGCTCATAGGGATGACGACCTTACATCTCTCCTGCGCAACGACTACATCTACCGCACCGTCATCATCGCCCCGCGCTCGGAGTTGGTCATACGCGACGTTAAGACGCGCCACTTCCTATCAGCCAGGCGCATGTCTCAGTTTGTGGGCGCCAACCAGACCGCAGGACATGACAACATCACAGCGGCCAAATACGAGCTGGCGTTCAGCATCGTGCGCTACAGCGTGGCCGGCGAGGACGTTCCCCTGGGAGACCTCGACTCCACCGATCCCAAAACAGCAGAGGCGGCCTTCAAGGCACGCCTTGACTTGGTTGACCTGTGGCCCACCGCGCTATGGACTCGCGCGCTAAGCGCCCTTCAGGTCTTGATGGGATACGTCGACGAAATCAGCTCCCCTGAGAGCCTGGTGGATTTCTCGACCGCCCCGCAGGAAGCTTAAGCGCTCATCTCCTGTATTGGGGCGTGTGGAACATCATAGATGAGCGGCAGTTTATCCTTGCGATGTTTTACCACAAGCGCGAGCAGATGGCGAGGCTGTTGCAGACCGTAACGTCGGCAGGCCCGCGCATGACGCCAGAGCACATACGCTTCCTGGAGGAACACTTAACCCCGTGGGCCTCCAAGCGCGTGCGTGCTGAACATCGCCTAGCCGAAAAGATGAAGAGCAATTTCCTTAACAAGACCTTTAAGATACACAAGGGAGCTATTGGCCGGCGCTCACGCGCTTCCGGGAAGGTTGTGCGGATCCGTCCTGCGCCCCCCGACGAGAGGAAGCGTTCTTAATCGAGCGGTCTAGCGCGTCTATTTCGTCTTTGCACTTCTGCATCTTCTGATACTCAGCCTCGATTACATCCGCATGGCGCTGCAGGTCCTTGAAGCGTTCGGCGCGAAGGGCCTGTAGCGCTTTTAACCGTTCTGACACCGTTGCTCTCTTCGGCATAAGTACACCTCCGTGTTGTATATAACGCATAATGCGCTAAAATAGACACGTCAGAATAGCCTCTATAATGCTAGTTGGAGGCAGCAATGAGTGATCAGGCTAGACTAGACCCCGTCTATAATCAGCTTAGCGCAATACGCGATGATCTCAGCGCGTCATACGCTCAGCCGCCTAACGTCGGAGATTACGGCGGGTATAGTAGCATCACAGCGCAGATCATGAACCCGGCCCTGATTCCCCCCTCGATGCCGATGCAGGGCTTCAATGCTGAGCTATCGCTGATGCGTTACTCTGGCGCCGCAGAGATGGGCCAGATATACGAAGACGCAATGCGGGCTAATCAGGAAAAGCGCAATTGGTTTGAGATAGGCATGGGCGTTGGCGGCGGTCTAGCCTGGATGGGCGGCGCGGCGCTGGGATCAGCCGTTGGCGGGCCTATCGGCGGGATGGTCGGCGGTTTTGCCGCTTCTATGTTGTTTGATCGACTGCGCGATCCCCTAGAGTCGCTCTTTAAGGTTAATCAAATCGACCCCGCCATCACCGCCTCCGACTGGACTCAGGGCATTATCAGCGAGCAAGTCATGGCCATGGCCTATATGGCGGGAGACCTAGGCCCCGGAGGGCGAGCCGGCATAACCAAAGATCAAGCCGAGACGATGGGGGCTGACCTGTATAACTTCATGCGAGGCCAGGGATTGCAGGGCATGGAGATTACCCGCATAGCTCCATATCTCATGCGCAGCGGCATACTAGACTCATCCTCAAATCTTGAAGAGCTGACGGAGAAGGTTGAGAAACAGATCGAAACCATAGCCAACTTCGTCAAGCGCACCGGCATGCGACTTAAGGATGCTGCACAAGTCACGTCCGGGTTGGCCGCTTCGGGGATAGCCTCTAGCGACCTGCTCGGCGTATCTACTGGTATCATCAACACTTCAGCCGTAGCCAATATGGATGCTGCGCAATACGCACAGCTGGCCATTGGATTTGCCCAGCCGTATTCCTTCGGCGGCAATCAGCCCAACGTGATAGCATCGCTTAACCGCGAAGTGCTATTCCAAGACTACCTCTATCAATCTGGAGCGGTTAGCCAGGCAGAGTATCTAGCCGCAGGACGCGCAGTGGGCGCAGGCAGTACTATTGCACAACTCGGCATGAGTTATTGGAGGGCACCGGCTAATCGGAGAATCCTGTATGGAATGACCGCCGACGGCATGCTAAACACATCTGGCATTAGCGCGATGTTGGCCGGAGAGTCATTCCCCTCCTCGGGCATGGATGCATATAACGCTCTATCGGCAGAAGACCGCGCAGCGATCAGATGGCAATCTGGCGACATGCTGAACGAACACGCGGGGCTCTTCACAGACGTGATGTTATCTAGGATGATAGATAACCTAGAGGATGCTGGATATCACGACCCATTCTCGCAGCGTCAGATGCTTATGGAGCGCTACGGCATAAGTCGGGCTCTAGCAACGCAATTCGAGCGCCGCGAAGAGCTGATGTTTGACCCCAGGGCCAATCTAGGCATGGTAGCCAACGCCTCGCAAGCCGCAGCGCAGACATCTAGAGCGCAAGCGATCAACGAGCATAACATAATAATGCAAAGAGTAATCGGCCTAGGCAGGGCTGTTGATACCGGTGACGTCGGCGCAGGCCCCTATGACGCTAGACAAGAATTTATAAGCAGATTGCTAGCGGGCGAAGACTGGGAGACCCTGGTACAAGAGGAGTCCTCTAATCCCGATAGCGCCATGTCGCGATACCTCAACGCTGACCTTCAGTCGCTGCTTTCCGGCGGAAGAATGGGCGCCGATGCATTACAGGCTGTATTATCTCAAATGACCCCCGAGCAAAGAGCTATATACGGCCCTAGATTTGCTGACGCTGCGACGACCAACCTGCGGCGGGGGAGGTTCTTAGGGCTGGCGCCCAGTATTTTTGAGCGCAGCGAAGTCGACTCGTCGGGGGGGGTGCTCACATCCGCGTCCGTGCCAATGGCTATTGCACGCATCACGCCTGAGGATTTTGGCAATACAACCTTCAGATACAATTCCGATACGGGTTCTATAGAGGCGTCTTTCGGAGCGGACTCTAATCGCCATTGGTGGGACGCCAGCAGGTACTCCTTCCGCAATCTAGACATAGATGTCGCCGGCTTTGCCGATGCCATGGATTGGGAAACTGAAGACATCCTGGCCGCACAAAGCCGCGCAGATATCCTGTCTGGCGTAACTGACATGATGCCCACGCGCACGCAGATACTATACGGGCAAGCCTTCCAACGGCGTGCGGGTTATGATTTAGGCGTCGGAGGACAAAGAGGCGCTGAGGCTATCCAGCGCGCGTATGATGTTTCATCGTATATAGCCTCTGCCCCCACAGCCGAGGAGGCTCGTACCTCACTAACTAGCGGGACAATGGGCTACAATGACGCCATGGATGAATGGTATTATTCTGTGCAAGACAAATACCGGCGTTCCGGCTTGAGCTTCACCGGCAACGCCAGCGATGCAACTGATGTTTATGATTTCACCAACAGGCTATCCGAAACGCTCTTCGGATATGACATGGCCAGCCCGCGCTTCACGCCGCAAGATCGCCAGAGGCTAGACTACTTTACATCAATAGTTTACCCCAGCATAGCCGGAGCGAGATCGGAGCAGCAGCGCGACGCGGAGGGCGATCTGGGCTCAGCGCTTAGAACAGCCAGGGCGCGTACCGGCGGAGGCCTTACCGAAGAAGAGCTCAGAATGCGTAGCGCGGTGGGTTCGAGATACAATCTATCAGAAGAAGAGTGGTCAACGGTTTCTGACATTATGATGATGTCCTATGCCGAGGGGATTAGCTTAGCGCAAGCCGCCGACAGGTTGGGAGTTGACGATCAGGATATACGCAACGCCACGGCGACAATCTTCGGCACGCGCGGCGCAGCACGCGGAGCGGTGATTGCTGCCGGGGAGAACTATGACATACAAATGGCTGGGGCGCAACAAGCCCTAGAACGCTTTAGTTATCTGTTCGACCCACATATAGGCGGGCGCAGCGTAACCATGGCGGAGGCGCTAAAGGCATACCGCAGAGGCGAAAATGTTGACTTTAGATACGCTGAAGGTTACGCCGACACGGACCTAGGGCGCCTGGCCAGCGCGGTGGTCACCACGGACACGCTAAGCGAAGAAACCCTAGCCAATTTAATCGCTGAAGATCAACGCAGGCGCGGCGTATCTAGCGCTGACGATAGAGAGACCGGCGGTGGGACCGGTGGGGCGGGCGAGGATTTCTCTATCAGCACCGGCACCATGAACGTCACAGCGACCACCGTGGTTGTAAGCGAAGGCACCGGGGTGAGCAGCGGCGGAGCCAGCAATTCCCGCGAAACTGGTACAGGGCTAACAACTGGATCCCCAGGGAGTTTCGGGCCATGGATGCGAGGGGGTGAGTCGGATTGAGTAGCATATTTAGTGGCAGCCCGATTGACGTGATGTTTCGCGAGCTCAGGCGACAGAACGGCAAAGACCCCATTGAATGCGCCCCCGAAGGGGACTCCTCGGGGGCCTCTTACGACGACATCTCTAGCTGGGGCAAGATTAGCGACTATATCGACCGCGAGTCGCACGCACGGGGGATAAACCCTAGCGCGTGGGAGCACGAATCAGCGCTAGCTGATAGCGTAGATTACAACGGGATGTGGAATGGCGCCCCACTATCAGAATGGATGACAGCCGCGGAGAATGCTGCGTCAAACGCTGAATTCGTTACACTGGGCTCCACCACCTTAAAATACAGCACAGTGGACGACAGATTGCGCCAACTGCCATTCTTCGCTCAAGATGCCACGCTGCATTACTTACATCACAGGCCACGAGGAACGATCCAAAGCATAGCCACCGAGATATGCCAAAATGCCACGGCACAGTGGAATGCCGACCACCCTAATCATGTAATTCAGGGTCGGATGCTGAGGGGGCTCCCCTATCCAGTGTCACGTTATACAGCCCTGCGCCAAGCCTACCTTGGAGACTCCTCGATAGGGGGAGGCGGGCGCGGTGGGGGAGGCACTACGCCGCTGCCATTCGTAGCTGGTGGACCGTGGGCGGAGACTGCCTTTAGGGGCAAGACCTTTGCCCTAGAGCCCGTCTTGAAAGCCGGCTTCGGCCCCGCGGTGCGGCCTGGTACGGGTGGGTATATCGTAGACCATCCCCATCGGTATGCCACAATACACGTCATTGACATTGATGGCACTGTCAGATTTAGCACTACCGACTTTGCGTTGCAAAAGGTAGCCAAGCAGGTTGGGGAGAAATTCCAGATGATATCAACCTGGGACGGCCCGCAATTGGTGTTCCGCTGCGAGCGCGGCTCGATCTATCAACTCGGCTTCAGCATGCTCAATACTAAAAATTTTGACTGGCTACGTGCGTTTCAAATGAACTGGACGCGCTACTTCCGCGGTAGCGCATTGGCATCACAGCAGAGCCGGCTCTATGTACTATATGGCGCGACGCTATTAGGAGGCTATCCTACTGGGATGTCCATATCTGAATCAACAACGGCAGAGCCGCTAGCACAGTTGATGATACAGATGTATATCACCGATGACGTTCCTCTGCCGGACATGACTATCATCAACGCCGCTACGGGAGAATACACCTGGGAGGGTGATACATTCGTAGTAGGCTCCGGAGTGAGCAACCTCGACGGCTATGTCAGGCAAGCCACGCCAACACCGGAGTCGATTAACGAGCCTTCTCCGCCGCAAATCCCCGCAGTGACCAATCCAGGCCTTGTGTAAAAAAGGGGGGCGCACCCATTGCCCCCCCTTATTTTTCCTACTCGCTCACTATCATGAAGTGAGACGAGCTGGCGCTTATCAGCGCCGACGACGTCGCTACGTGCTTTTTCCTGCCCTTCTGCGTGGTGCGGTCGAACTCCGCACCTGCCAGTATGACCTTTATCCCTAACCTGCGAACCATGCGCACAAGGGGGACCATGTCCTGATCCCCCGAGACCAGCACGATGGTGTTTGGCTTGTAGGTGAACACGTCGTGCATGATGTGTGCCGCGATCGCAACATCCACCCCACGCTCGCGAGCTTCGAGTCCGTTGGCTTCAATGGGGTAGAAGTGGATCTCGATCCCGCACTTACGAAGCTGATCCTCGTAAATGCGATCAGTATCAACCGCGCCGTGCTCTATGGCGCTGCGTGCAGGGAATCGACCCTGGAACAACGCCATGTATGCTGGAGTCTCGCCGATCTTGTCGAAGACCCCATTGAGTAGCTCCTCCAAACTCTTTCCCTTGTCCCGGTGGTATCCAACGATCTCCCACCAGAACCCTCCGTCGAGATACATGTATACCATATTAAACGCCTATCTGGGTGCATTGCATTTATAACTCAACCAGCTAGCCTTTGATCACCAACTCATAGCCATCCCTTCTAGCAGCATTAAGCAGTGCAGTAACACAGCTGCGGACTGTAGCCACGGCAAATCGGTGAGAATGCATTGTGCCGTCTTCCACAATTGATACGCCAGGCGTCAACGCGCAGAAACAGCTCGTCATAAGGGGATAGTCCGCCGTGCTCAATATGGTGTATTCCGAGGGCCATGCGATGTAACGCACCCATCCCCGCCAAGGGGACCCGTATCGCACCCACCTATACAACCGGCTATCCATCACTAATTTGGCTATTGCAAGCCCCCCCCGCACCTCGCTCCACTTAGGCGGTATCTCCTCCACCTCCAGGATGTATTCCTTGCCTTCCTTGTGGAAGCCAACCACTATTCGTTCACTCATCATAACCTCCTAGGATAACTAATTCACACCCCCAACTTCGAGTTGCATGGACTAGCGCTGTGACGAGGCGCCGCCTGGCGATTATCCCGCCTTCGTGGCCGCCACAAAGAAATCCCAGTTCACTCGGGCGAAGTGAGCATCTATTTTGCCCAAACCACCCAAACCTGTCACTAGATGATCTGCATAACGTATAGCCACCGTAGCGCGGATAGTCGTTATCTATAATGTAGACAATTTCACGACCGTGCATCCAGCAGTCTGGCAACTCCTCCACCACCGCGTTAAGGCCCTCGATCCTGATTACAACCTTGTTACTCATCCGGCCACCTCTCGATATAATGCCTATATAAAACCTCATAGGTCCTTGCGGGCTCCACTTCCGTGGGCAGTACGCAGGAAATCCTCGCCAATATCCCCTGTGTCACTCGGCCGCAGGACTATATCATACTCCGGGATATCGCCGCCAAAGTCACACTGCCCCACGAGCTCATAGGCGGTGTCGAACACAGATGAAATCCGGTCGCGCCACGCCCTCGGCAGCTCTAACACGCGCCAGGCTAGCCTGTTTCCCCGCGAGCATCCGATCTCAATGCGCTCTTCCATGGCTACCCCCTAAGCACAAATTCATAACCATCGCATCGGGCTATGTTCAACAACGCCGCAACGGCTCGGCGCGCGGCGAATATCATCTCATTATGGGTACTAACTTGCAGGATATAGTATGCCTTGCCCAGCTGACTCTCCCTGACCGCCATAAAGCATGTATCCGTCCGCAGCTCCGGGCAACTGCACGTCTCTACGCTATATTTTCCATGGTTATCGCGTATGCGCCTTAAGCAGCGCGGCCTAAACCAACTCTCAGGCTGTTCGTGTACCACAAACTCTTTATCGCACGCTCGTATGCTGATGACAATGCGCTCCACCCCGTCCTCCTTAGGGAATAAGTCTGAACTCGTAACCATCTCGACGGGCTATGTTAAGCAACGCAGCGATAGCTCTGCGCGTATCACGCACAAATGCAGCGTGATCCTTGACGAAGGGGGAGTCGTACGGCCAGTCTAGCTGGCTTTTATAGGCTGCCACATAACACACGTTACCGCGCAACTCCGGGCAACCACTAACAAGCACCGTGTACTCGCCTCGCGCGTCTCGCGCCCGGCGTATTTCCCTAGCCCCGCCAGGCGGCGATCGCCTGAACCAGCCCTTGGGTTGCTCGTATATCACAAACTGACGACCGCGCGATAGCATTTTAACGGAGATGCGCTCCATTTGTCCTCCTCTCTACGGTATAATCCTGAATTCATAACCGTTTTGGCGGGCTATGTTCACTAAGGCAGTAATAGCTCGCCGCAGGGCCTTCACCCACGCTTGATGCTCCCCGACGGTGGAATAGTCAAACTCCATACCCAGCTGGCCCTTGCTTCTGGCCACATAACACATATCAGGACGCAACTCTGGCCATTCACACACATATACATGATACATATAGCCCAGCATGTTGATGATACCTATCGTGATACCATCTTCCCTCCCCCTCCTGAACCAATTCTCGGGTTGCTTATGTATCGCGAACGCTCGACCGTGCTTTCTTATGCTAACGACGATGCTTTCCATCTGGTCCTCCTTGTTCTCAGCACTTGATGACGAAGTCATAACCCTTGGCGCGCGTAAGGTTGACCAGAACGGTGACGGCACGCCTAACGGCGCGTACTTGCCACTCATGCGGCTCGCCAAGCATGTATCTGAACACCTCCGGCGACAGCACCTCGTAGCGTTCCGCAGCCAAGCGCAACGCGCGCACCCAAATGCCATAATTATCACCAATTCGGCCCGGGTATACGAAATACACCCCCGCGATGGCTTTCACATCTACTTCAAACCACCTGCGACCGTAATCATGTCCGGCAAACCACGCCAGCGGCTGCTCAAGTATCGCGAATGTGTAGATATTTCCCTCTTTACGAAATCTCACGACCATTCTTTCAGCCATATTTATACTCCTCCCAAAGTTCAAACTCATGTCCATAGTGGCGAGTGGCGTTAACTAGAGCCGTTATAGCCCTCCTCATGGCAGCAACGGCAGAGGCGTGTCTTGTTATCCCGTCACTCATCACCCCATATATAGCTTGGTTGAGCTGGTCCTCTCTGTGGGCCAGGAAGAGCCCCCACAACATCACCCGGGGAGCGTGATTGTACGACTCAAATATCTTGTATATTCCCTCATCCTGGTGCGTCTCGAACCTTAGGGCTGATATTGTCCACAGGTCGCCTATCCTGAGCGGGCCTCTGGACCTAAACATCCATGACTCGGGTTGCTCATGTATAATGAGCCTGAATCTCCGCCCCTCTTTGCTGAAGCTAATCGCCATCTTCTGAGACATGCTCCGCCTCCTTGTACTCTCTAATGACAAACTCATGTCCATCGCGGCGTGCAGCGTTGAATAAAGCCGTTATCGCTCTCCTTATGTTTCGCACTGTCTTCGCGTGCCCACCATACACCGGAGCATCGTAATGATCAAATTGATAGCGCCCGCTCGCCAAGAAGCAGTCATTACGGCTGATCGCGGGGCAATACATTACCTTCACTTCATACAGAAGAACATCATCTCCTGGCATCACTAGGGCAGCTATGACCATCTCGCGGGGCGGCGCAATCCCCCAATCTGACGGCTGGTCGTGTATCCGGAAGTCAAACTCAGACCCACGCCTTGTGAAGCTTACCTCTATCCTCTCTGGCATTCGTAGCGTCCTTTCTGTGGGATTACAACAAAAGAATGCAGACTTACTTCGCTGTTTTTATAACTGCAAACCGATGATTTTGATCTCGCCCGAGGAGTATCATACTAAGACGGGAGGTAGCGCTATGCCACTTGCAGATCCATCGTACACATACAAGCACATTGACGTCCCCGCCGTGATTGACCATACGCCCATTACCGTAGAGTTTACGGCAACCGATGATCACTTCGTCGGCAGGCGGGGAGAGTTGGCTTAGTGTTAGGCATGATAGCCCGCAAACAACGCCCCATCGTATACGTTGAGGGTGTTCGCATGCCCGTAAGGCGTGTGACGTGTGATTTTGCCACTAACGGCAAATCAGTCTTTCAGATAGTATTACCCCCAGATCCGCGCTGGATTAGCAAATGCATCATCAAGGCGGCTGACGGTTCTGAAAAAGACGAGGAGACCGGATTGCCTATCAGGGCAACCTATACCCTATCTGGCATCCAGCCCAAAACGCTATTCCATGTCTTCGTTGAAGATGAAGCGCTGGGCGAAACGTCTTTTATCGGCTCCGCAAGACTGTATTCGTATCAACTGGTCACTTCTAAAGAGGGCACTTTCCCCGTCATCGTGGCCGTAGGGTCTAATTACTTCATGCAAGAAGTCGCAACGTATATGATTGAGACATCCCGTGGCTTGTCAATGAGCAGCGAAAACTGGGGGAGCCGCAGCGGGACAAGTCAGACTAGCTCGATAGTCAGCAAGCTCAAGCAGCACGGACTAGCTCGCGGGATTAAGGAGCTTCTGCAAGACGCCGGCTTGAACTCTAATCAGGCCTGCAATCTGACATGGAAACTGCTCAACTTAGACCACAGCATTGTCGTGCAGGACAACTCAAAGGCCATGGGGTATTTCGACGCCACTAAGCTGGGCGTATTGCTAGATAAAACCATAGGCGCATCATCGAGTCGTCAGCCTATTGCCGCGATAGTGCTACACGTCATGAATCTCATTAGATACCTTGCCATTAACGTTCCAGCTCCGTCTTTTATCAACGCTAAGTATGGCGGGATTGACGAGCCAGATGCGGAGTTTATCCCCACGGAAATGACCGCCCCCGAGGGGGGAGTGGGGTCGTTGTCTATTGATAACCCTGATGAGCTCATCATGAATGACATGCTCTTCATGCCCCAAATGCCATTCGCGCCGCCACCGAGATGCAATGTGATTCTGCCCAGTCAATATGATACGCTGAGCCTCGGAGATACTCCTACCCAACGGCCAACTCGAGGTATAGGCCGCATAGGCGGGACAGGCGCGTTAAGTGAAAACTATAACTCCAACGCCATCTATTTCCCGGAGGATTTCCGAGAAGGGCTCAGGGCGCACGGGAAGCAGCACGCCACTCCGGAGGAGTGCTATCGCGGCATCGTAATGAGCGCATTGAGCTATAACCGGCCGGAGTACATCAAGGACATGGGCTCTGATTACGTCAAGGCCTTCAGTGCTCAGTCTTTCCTGGTTCAGGTTTACGCATCACGCTCCCTAGCCATAGGCAGTGGAGCGCATGGATGTCCGTTAAATCTTAAACCTGTCCCCGGATTTCCCGTGGCAGTACTCGCGCGCAATGGGTGTCACTATGTAGGATTCCTGGAGAGCATCCGGCATGTGCTAGATATTGACTCGGGGTGCTATACACTCTATCAGGCCATTACTAACGTCAGGCCTTATGACGAGCCCACGCCGGACTATGCTGGCGATACGTGGTTTGATGATATGTATAAGCCGGAAAATGTTGGGATATACGTTTACCCAGCCCTGCTGGGGAGATATCAAACCTCGCTAGAGTACATCAACACAGAAGAGCGGGATGACATGTCAATCCTCAAGCACCTCTACAACGACCCCGAGATGACCGAGGCTGAGGTTAAGGCGGCTAAGCAGGACAAGTATGCTATCAAGAACGCCATCGACCTGCTGTGGGATGAGTATTCCGGATGTGAGTATCCCGAGATTTACGCCTACAACTACGGCAAGCGCATCACGCAGAGCGTTAAGCAAGTCATGGTTGACTTCCACGGAGCGGATATGTCTAGCGACGAGTTCATCGCCTCGGGTGGTTACTCGCTAAAAACTAATAGTGTCACCCTGCGCAACATGGAAGAGCTAGGGCTAGAGGTTGGCGCTACTATTCCTAATGACGCACGCATTGCCGGGGCGTTTTGCAAAGAGCGCCAGGAATGCTACACTGAAATAGCGGCTAACATGTACTTCGGCATTAACATTGCACGCGGGCCAACGGAGGCTTTAGACCTGCTAGTCTCCCCAGAAGACCTGGAGGTTAATCCGCTAACACGCCTCAATCCCGATATCTTAGGTGGAGAGTGACATGGATAAGAAGAGTTTCGTCGATGCTTTAGTCAAGCGCGGATTCCGCGGTCGGCGCGGAGTTATCTCAGGAGAAATAGTCCGGCCCATTGCTGAAGCGCTTTACGATAGGTTGACCAAAACGGCGGCAGACTATGACGATGACGACTTGCTAGACGAGCCCGACGAGCCCGTTCCCGGCCTAGACATGCCTGAGCTTAATATGGACCTAGACGACGACTTAATGCCGGATATGCCCATCGAAGAGCCCGCCGGAGCGCCGGCGAGCCTGCACGAGCGTCAGCTTGAGCTATGGCGTCAATGGCAGAAGACGGGCAATGACCAATACGTGGAAGACCTGCTCGACTCCCTGACTCCACTCTTCAAGCACGTATTGAATAAATATACACAATACCCCATCCCGTACAATATACTGATGCATAAAAGCATGATGCTGGCGCGGGATGCTCTGGGTAAGTATGACCCGACTAAGTCCAAGCTGAGCACGTATGTGATGAATCAAATCCGGCCGCTGGACAGGTTCGTCAAGCAGTATCAAAACGTCTCCTATGTCCCCGAGTTTCTCTCTAAGGAGTTCGGGCGCTATGAGGCGGCACAGCAAGCTTTGGCCGACAATCTCGGGCGTACGCCAAATGATGCCGAAATGGCCGAGTATATGAAAATGCCGCTTAATCATATCCAGCGTATCCGGGCGGCTAAGACGCAATCCATGCTAGCTTCTAGCAATGTCTCCGAACACGAAGAGCAGTTTATAGATAACGCGCGCTCTAAGCTAGACGACAGGGCCATCTATCTGCGCTCTCAGCTAGAGGGCAAGGAGCGGCAGGCTTTCGATAAGCTATTCTCGCATCGCGGCGGACACCTTCTCGCCGAAGACCTGGCTAAAGACCTAGGCGTTACCGCCGCTGATATTTACGCATGGCGGCGCAGGTGGACTAGAGCTCTGTCCGGAGTACAGTAATGCCAATAGGAATCCAGTGCGACTCTGGCGTGCCCGCTAAGTATCTCGGGAGAGCAACACTCGAGTCGTTCAATCAAGTTGCAGGCGATATCTGCTTCTACAGCTGTTTTTTTACTAGCCTGCTAGATGCTAGCATCCTGCGCCATGACGGGCTTAGGGCTAATCTACAAAGCGCCGGGCGGTCTTTCCTCGCGCTAGCGCGATACGTCCTCGAGCAAGGCGTTGACATGTCAGAAGCCGGCGGGAGCATCTTCCGTGCGATAGTTGACGGCCTGACTAGCCTGCTCGAGGGCGGCTATCAGGATGTAAAAGGCGCGCTAGGTGGGCACGGGGACTTTGCATCCACGCTTTGGGTTTTCATCAAGGCAGAGATATCACGCTATTTCCAGCCACTGCTACTCGCCGCGATACAGAACATGGTCAACAACCTAAAAGACGAGCTCAATAACAGAGCCCTGCTCCTGCAACAGATAGAGCTTAAGCTATCCGAGCTGCAAGCACACATCGACGCCCTAGCGCAGTACGATTGGTGGAAGAAATTCTGCGAGAATGTCATAGCCGCTTCAAGGGCCGTGCGTGATGCAGACCGCGAAGTCCAGAATGCCAGGATAGACGCCAATGCCGGCTCATGGGATGCTCAACGCCTAGGGCGTGCTGAAAACAAAATGCTGCTCGCCTGGAGATTGCTATCAAGCGATGACGTATTCAACGAATTCATGACCGAGATAGGCGATCAGCTCAAGGGCATAACCGGCCAGGCGCCTAATCGCCCCTTCGAGTGGTCATTCCGGCGACAGATTGGCGAGCCCTTCATGGAGGACTTGCATGCCGTGGCGGATCTTCTCGGCGAGCTAAAAGAAGATTACAACTGCCTATTCCGCATTTCCGGCCGCATTCAAGGATGGCAAACGTTTATCATCCTGGGCGCTGAAACGCTCAACCGTATGCGCACCTCGTCCGCCAGCACGCCACTCCTGGGGCTGGGTGGCGATTTCGCGGTGAGCGATACCGTGCTCGAACACGTGCACGACTCGCTCTTCACCATATTTGGCCAGATGAAAGACGTAGTTGAAAACGAGCGCCGCGCGGTTGCGCCTATGTATAACATGCAGTGGCGCAATGATCTGAGGACCAACGTCCTGATGCTGGCCGGCCTAGGGGCGCTGCCTGACCCATTTGGGATTAACGTTGTATCCGGGACCATGCAGGGCTCGGATGAGTTGAACTATATAGTATACCCCCATCAGCCCAACGATCGCGTTAGATCACTCAGCGAGTATGACTTCACAATAACCCGCCTGGGGATTATGCTGGAGACGTTTATCATGACCGTGGGGCATCTTGAAGAGCTGCTATCAGCCCACGCATCATGGAATCGTCGGTTTCAAGATCTGCGTAATATGATACGCAACGTTAAGCGCAGCGACAGGCGCTGCATCAAGCTGCTTGACGGGTTCCACGACTATGAGGATCCGCAGTACTATTACATCAAAGACCTGCTCACCAATGCCGGATGGATGGGCGCGGTGAGGTATTTAGAGACTGGTCAACTAGAAGGGCTGCTGCACCTTTCCGTTACAGAGCTAGGCCTGACTAGCCTCGCCGTGGAGTGTATAAGTAATTCCGTGGCGCGTATGCTGGATGACTCTTCTATCGCTTTACGAGTTAATGCTATACTAGGAGAAGTAGAGGCTGAGGATGTGGTGGCCAATCGCACGGCTATTAGCCTGCCGGCATTTCAGTTTAAAGCCTTCATGGCCATCACTAATCGCATCAGCGAAGTCGAGGCTAGAATAGCAGAGATCACCGAACTGCAAGGCGTGGTGTGCGGATGAAAGACATATCAGTTCTAAAATACCATGAAGCCGACGATGACACGATAGCCAAGCTGGGGACTAAGGCCTATCGTTGCGAGATAGCCTTCGGCGATGAGTTATGTTACGGCCCGAGGGGTTACGCCTTGCTGGTGCAGATCGTATTCGTCGAGTTGATGAAGACTAAAGGGCGTGACGTGATCAACGATGACGGGGGAGGATTGCTGCAACTACTAGGCATGTCTCCGCTTGATACGGGAGAAGGCTCGCCCAACGTATACGTCGACCGTGCCGTCAAGGCTGTTGAGCAGCAAATCATAGCACGCCAACTCGGCAAGGGCTATCCAAAGGACGAGTTGCTGCAATCACTCACGCTTCATGACAGTATCTATTTCGACAGTAAAACCGGGCAATGGATTATCCCGGTAATTATAAAATCTGTCGCCGGCGAGGCCAGCTTGTGGCAAATGCCCATTGGAGGATCATGAAATACGATGCAATCCTAAATTACGCCACGCGATATGCACAGGAGTATTTCCCTAATGTTGCATTCCGCGAGGGCACTGGCGCGTATGATTTGCTCATCAAGGCGTTCTGTATCCTGGCGTATGACTTATTCAGCAAACTATCGCGGCATCTAGGCAATTACGCCGTGTCCAATTGGGTTGATCTGCCTGACAGCCTGGTAGACGCCTATGCTAGTATTTGGCTGCTATCACGCTCTCCGGGAGGGATCGCTACCGGCCGGGTGCGCATCTACTTCAGCGAGCCCACGGCGGTGTCCATCCCGGTCGGCTTTAGAGTTCTATCCAATAATGGCTTGAGATTCGTCGCCGATAACGAGTACTCCTTCAGCGAAAACCGCATGCGCAGTCAGCGCGAGGGCAGCCGCTATTACTGTGACATCACCGTTGTGGCTGAAGCTTCTGGTGAAGAGTACAATGTCGGCGTGGGGGCTATTACTGATATCGAGAGCGCATTCTACGCGCCATGGACTAGCATCACTAATCAACACGCCTTTACTCAGGGGGTTAAAAGAGAAGACAACGCCGCATTCGGCAGACGCATTACCGAGTCGGTCAATACCCGCCAGCTTATCATCACCGCTGCTAGCGCAGAGACCACGCTGAGAGACGCGCTGCCCACGATTCTCGAGATAGACGTCGTCGGTTTTGGCGATCCAGCAATGCAGCGTGACCTTATGCATGAAGTCATGCCAGGCTCGGGACTGCCATATGTCAGGGTTGACTTCGCACGCAAGACACGCGGCAACAGTCTATACAACCCTAGCGAGGCTTACTTCGGATCGCTGCTAGCATCATCCGATGGCCTGCCAAATCCGAAAGACCTAGTCGAAGGGTTGGAGGAGGCGGATCAAGAAAACTACTCAGCGCTAGGCGTGGAGGATCTAGTCCTTGCCACTGCACATGGCGGGGAGATCATCTTCGATGGATTTGACTCCAACAAGGCTAGCTTCGACCCCGGCAAATGGATATGGACTGATAGCGGCCAGCCCTATGGGCAGAAGATATACGGCAACAGCATTTACATCACACGCGAGGGCAAGCTCCGCCTAGGAGCTGAAGACTGGAAGAGGGCGACGATATCATGAGCGATAAGCTAGCGATCGAGGTTGAAGATACCGACACCACTATCAGAGTGTCCGCAGATGGCAATGTTGTGGTATGGCGTGGCAATCAGCCATCCGAGCTGCTAAGTCGACTGGTGCTGGTGGCCGACGAGAATTGTCCCACGCTATTGCAGGTAATACCTAGCGCGCGTTTGGGAGGAGTAAAATAAAAAGAGGGGCCGGTTATTAGCCGGCCCCCCAAGAGGTGGTTAGCCCCACCACGGGTAGGGGCTAACCTGGATGTCGAGAGAGCGGGAGCTCCCGTGGCCCCTCCGCCTCTCGCCGTTAAGTTTTTCGCAGCGCCTTAACGGACGCGCCGTCTGCGGGTTAAGGTCTCGCCGCAGCTCAAAGCCGGTTGCCCGCCCAGACGGGTCCGGCGTAATACCGATGGGCCGATGGGGCTTGAGCACAGGGATGGGGCCCCGTGCTCCTCCACAAACCACGCGGCTTGGCCCCGCCGCCTTCTCCAGATGATCCATGCAGTTTGTGGTGCCACATGGACCTCGGGCTTGAGCACTTTAGCCCCCGAGGCAGCTGGCGGGCTGGCGTATGCCAGCCCGCCCACCAACCTTAAAACCGGCCCATACCCGCTTTCAGTGTGGCTGGAGCACCTCACACATACTCGCGGGTTGCCGAGACGGGCCTTTCACCCGGTCGGGAGTCCCTATCCCTGACACCATGTCAGGCCGGCTCCTGTCTCCATTATATTTATAACACAAGCACGGTATGGTTTAGTAAAAAATACACCAGAGGTTGGGGCCGGCCGACACCTTGTCAGCCAGCCCCGAGATTAGCCCGCGTGGCAGCGCGGGCCATGGAGAGTGCAAGGGCTTGCAAAGAACCAGAGCCCCCACGGGTTGGTTCTTTTAAAAGCCACTCAGTCCGATATCTCTTCATCGTCTAGCTCGCCCAGGTGGCGCGCTATTTCCCACGATAGCATCCGCATCTCATGGCTGCCGTAACGCTCAAGCTCGCGGTAGCGTTCCCCGCAAGTTGGGATCAGCTCGTGCGTCCTAGGCTCGTAGTAGTACTTCCGAAACCAACCACGCGACATGCGGTCCTGCTCACGCGACACGCTTAAGCCGTAGAATGGGAACCACGTTCCCGGCATGCCGCTGTTGTACCCTGACGACTTGTAGAACGGCTGGCGCCAATGCTCATCGCTGCTAACACTAGTCAACAGCAATACGCGCATGGGGCGCTCAGCTACCGTTATGGTGTCACGAGAGATATCCACGCGGACAACATAGCGCTGCTCGCGGTCGTTGTGCTCTGGAAATACCAGCAGCTTATCATGTACAAGCGGCTCCCAATCATGCGGCTCACCGAATAGCCATGAGTTAATAGCCTCGGTGTGCGTATCCCAGGAGCCATCTGCTTCAAGAGGGTTGGACATGTTCTTCACTCCCTCCGGCACGAGAAGTCGTCTCCCGCCCCATCGCCCAATCTCCAGTCAGGCTTGATAGGCACAATCTGTATTGGGTTCTGCAGGGGGAATGCTTCAGCACGCTTGATGCGATCCGTCACGCGAGCGTGAGTATCCCGTGCTATGCCTTCATTGCGGTCTGTCATGGTTCTTTCTCACCTCCGTTGACTCACTGATCCCATCCCTCTGGCAGGTAGTACCTACCATCCGTGGCTTCGACCTTGTTCAGGATGTCGGAGAGGTCTGTGAAAGTCGACAGGTCGAGCAGAGCGTTGTGGGCGTGTTGTGAAATGCCGTGATCGTCATCGAGGATGGCGATGGCCAGCTTACGTAGGTCGTATTCGGAGGGGTACATCACGCGAGGATATTCTATGCTGCCGTCCGCGTAGATCCTGAACGACCCGCCGCCGGATTCTCCGACGATGGGTCGGGACGCGCAGTTGGAGTACGAGAACTCCCAATACCGCCTGCCGGCCTTGGCGATCACCGCTCCCAGCTTGCTCAGGAAATCCTGGCCCAAGTCGTCGGGCGAGCCCATGCGTTCGGCCAGCATCCAGATCTCATTTATGCCTTCAATGTGATTGCCCCCTATCTCGAAGCCATGGCCGGATAATTCCGCACTAGCTTCGAGCTTCCGCTCGAGCTGCTTGTAGTCTTCGAGACTGCATCTGAGCGTGTCGTCACAGGTACACTCCTGCCATAGATCAGGCATCTCTCCTCCTGTCACATCCGAGTTTTCGTTTAGAAAGCCCGGCAGGCGATGGGCCTGCCGGGCATGACTCGTTGCTTTGGTCGTTCTCGCACCCGCCCGGCGGAGACCACCCCCGCCGGGCAATTCGTTTACTCTTCGTCGTCGCCTGTGGCTATCCCCGCTTCAGTCAGCAGGGCTTCGATAACAACATGGCCATGACTTATCAACGCGTCCTGTATGCGCTTCTCATTGCGCCGCAAGAACTCTTCCGCCCGTTGATCGCTCAGTTGTGGCGCCAGGCTTTGAACGTCTCCCGGCCGCCATGCGATCTTTGCGTAATCTGTCATGACCTTGACCTCCATATCTTCCCGCGCAACCACTGCGCGATTAGATAGCCGAGAAAAGCGCCCACGGCGGCGGCGGGAATGGTCACCCACGACACGCCGGGAGAAATAAGCTTGGCTACAGCTAGTGTCCCACCAGTATAAAGCGCCGTCAATCCCGCATTGTACAAGGTGCGACCGAGTGATTTCCGTTCCACGTCACTCCTCCAGATGGTTTATCCTGAAGAAATCCGCATGCATCGCAAAGTCGCAAGGCAGCGTCTTCCTCTCAGGTATGCCGGGGAGCACATCGCGCCCCAGCGAGTGCGATAGCAATAGCCTAGCCCCCGTCGAGCATACGCGATTGCGCGAGCCAAAGTCTAGCTTGTGCAACCACGGCCAACGGAAGGCGATTAACTCGCCTAGATCATATAGCGTGCCATCATAGCGCATAGAAGCATCCATGATCGAGTGCTGCAGCTTGTTCAACGAAAACCTAGGGCGATAAACCCTCAGCCCGGGCCATTTTAGCATCTCTTGCGTGACGTAGAAATGCCTAGCTGCCGGGCCGGTGAATTCAAAACCGATACACCTATCAGCATCACTCTCTACGCACAGCCTAACGTGATCAGCCTTCAGCTCATTATCCAATGCGCCAGGATAGCGCTTACGCGACAGGCGCATCAACTCACGATGAAAATAGCGGTTCCAAAACTCTTTGAATCCCCCGCCAGGCTCGCGCCAGGTGAGGATGACATCACCGGGCAGCAACGGTAGACGACTCATCAAGTCCTCCTTAGTTCACAGGCTTAACCACGATGTGGTCCCAATAGCCAATATCGTCCAATAATTTAGACAGCCGCTCTCGCAGGTCTTTGCGGAGAGCTCTATCATCTGCCCACCCAGTCTCGTTCCGTGTGCGCAGGTGTTCGAGTACCGCACCCACGGTTTCATCCATGCACGGCTCATCCCGATAGCGATCCAGGAGATCACGTACAGCCCTTGACTGCTCGGGGTTGCCGAAAACGAGAATCCGGTGGAGGCCGACGAAGCCTATGCGTCCACCGGTGTAGTTAGAAACGGTTTCCACCTGTATGTTCCACAATAATGAATACACCAGAATGCGCTCCATCTCTGGAGAGCGGAAGTCCTGCGGGATGTGGACATAGGCATTATCAAAAGCTAGGGGCGTAGGAACAATAGCCCGCTGGCCCACGAGTGTTGACCACAGACTGTAGATAATCTCGGATGGAACGCCGTTTGAAAGAGCTTCTACCGTAACATTAACCGGCAAAACCCTAGCTCCCGGCATTCTAGCTCCTTCACGATACTCGGGACACGAGTAGATAGCTGGATAGGGGTCATTCATTGCGGTGCTACACCGCACCAAAAGGTTATGACCATCACAGTCTTCTGCGTATGCGTTCCAAACATCCTTCAAGAATGTACCTTCTCCGAGTTTGACTGTCTGGCCTTCAATCCGAAATTCGATATCCAGGTGTTGTGTTCGTCCTCCAAACTTCCAGATTGTGAATGCTATCGGTTTGTCCGAGTTTACTTCATTAAACTCCGATCCACGGATAACAAGACCTGAATAGAAATCAAAGTTTTCTAGCAGTATTGAGAGGCAAGCGTTGTAACTTCTCCGACCGAGAAAGAGTCCGAGAGGAGAGAAGAAGGCAAGATACCCTGTCCCTAATTGTTTCATCACTTCAATAAGCTGTCCAATTGCGGGAAGCATACGATCTTGTCTTCCATACTGCTTAAGATTCTCAGGGGGATCAACACGCATTCCGGCAATATGCTGGTCATCATGTACCGGACTTTTCTTACTCCGACTAGAGCCAAACGGCGGGTTCGTGAATATCACCGACCGCTCGGTCCACACGTCTCTCAAGCCCCAACGATCTATCAACTCCTCGGCGGAAAACGCATTGATGCAGTCTATATTATCAGCCCGCCACGCAGTCCCCTCGAAGGTCATGCGTGCGATTTCTATGTCCTCCAGCGAGATATCGTTCATTATCCCCGGAGTGTCCACGAATGGAGTCACGAGTGACCCGCTCCCCGCATAGGGTTCGAGTATGAAGTCCGGGTCCACATGTTGAAGGATGATGTCATGCACGCGGTTCGCCAACTCCGGCTTCGTGTAGAACTTGCCGAGCACGCGGCGATCCTCAATGCGATCATACTCATCGAAATGCGCGCGCAGGACTTCAACTGATCGCGGCGTGACTCTAAGCGCCTTAACGAAAGACTCATCCTCGGGGCGTATCCTCTTGGCACGCACCGTGGAGCCGTCAATGTTATCAGAAATACCACCAGTACGCAGTAGGACTATCTCGCCTTGATTAATGTATACGTCGGCGATCTTGAGGATCAGCTCTCGCACATCGACATCGTAACGCTCAAGCCTAGACATGATATACATGACATTGCGCTCGTTGATGAATACATAAGGCGAGTGAAAATCGAGTGGCTCGTCGTAATGATTAATGGCAAATGGCGTGCCCAATATCGCCTGCGCTTCAGCATTGCGATTATGCGGCACTGACGATGGGGCTAGTGTTAATGACGGATCTATTGATCTGGCGAACTCCTGCAATAAGCCATACTCAGGCACGTTGAAGAATTGTATCTCGCTATCATTAGCCACGCCTAGCATTTGCGGGGTGAAGTTGCGCTCTCCATCGCTTCCGAATTCTCGATAGACGCCGTACAGCAATTGAGCATACCCGCCCGCCTTAGGTTTCACCTCGATAAAAATGCCATGCAAGCTATCTCGTATATCACAGAAATAAGAGCTAGGGCATACTTGAAACGTGAAGTCGCCACTGGAGATTTTCCGCGCGATTTTCCGTTGCAAGTCGCGTTCGTCGTAGTGTCTGATCTGCATGCCGCCCTCACTTTCTAGTTAGCAGTAGGTATAATATTGCCGGTGCGAGAAGCACGGCAAGCATAACAGCGATTACCCACAAAGCAGCCGTCATTGCGGTCCCTCCTTGCTTATGCCCTTTCGGGCATTATGGTACGCGCGGCTCTCTACAAGGTGCGCTATCACCGGCAAGAGAAGTATAAAAGCCACGTCGATAAATGATGTTCGGTTCTATTCCGTTGACAAACCCGACAGCCTAAATCACCTCTCAAGCTAGATTAGAGTGCGAGAGGATGTGTGTATGGTGATTAGAATCCTCACCCGTGGTGAACCTAGTTCATCTAAGGTGTTCACCGGAAAGTATAACACTGAACCCGAACACGACTGGGAAGTGTACAGCACCGTTCCGGGGGTTATTCTAGTACAATGCCGAGACTGCGATCTTCGGGGTTACATTGAAGTATACTCTGACAAGGAGTGGTACAGAGCCTTCATGCCCCATCCAACCCCTATCGATGGGATGGCCCGGATCGAGTGGTTCTCGAAGAGGTTAGTCTAATGGCACCCTTGTGGACTATCTTCTATGCTTCTTTTGAGAAGGGTGTATCTGAGGCTTGCCGGTTATTTTTCGTACAGACGATGCAGCAACTGCTTGGACACTAACTATCTCGAAAGTCCCATTATTACCATGGTAATGAAAATCCATGAATCGAAGGAAATCACGACCTAACAATCCTTTATGCTCGTTGGGTCTTC
>Ga0209201_1000255_pt1 | contig 78695 bp, 58 predicted proteins | sample AD_UKC055_MetaG_FD_184411 | JGI IMG/M metagenome (GOLD analysis project Ga0209201, IMG submission 184411) | Active sludge microbial communities of municipal wastewater-treating anaerobic digesters from USA - AD_UKC055_MetaG (SPAdes) (version 2) | ecosystem: Engineered > Bioreactor > Anaerobic >...
ATCCGGGCCACCCACCAGCGGCAAACAGGCGAGCGGCTGACGTTGGGGCAGGCCCGGCAACAGATCCGGGAGAGCCACGCCGCCCAACTTCTGGACTGGATCTGTGACCAAATCGAGAGCGGGGCGACCCGGGACGATATCCGCCTGGCCCTACAGCCAGCTATGCGATTGTAAAATCTGCAAAACTACTGAGGAGCAGTCAGCAATGGAATTTCACAATAATTCCGCAGAGATTTTTGTACCCGAGGGGACCCCCGCGCCGCAAGCCCTCGCACGCACCACCCATCTGGCGATCGCCGCGCACGAGGATGACATCGAAATCATGGCCATTGACGGCATCCTGCAGTGCTACCGGCAGCCGGACCGCTGGTTCACCGGCGTAGTCGTCACCAACGGCAGCGGCTCGCCCCGCGATGACCTCTACGCCGCCTACACCGACGAGGAAATGCAGCGCGTACGCCGACAGGAGCAGCGCGCGGCGGCGGTCCTGGGCGATTACGCCGCCCAAGTCCTGCTGGATTATCCCAGCGCAGCGGTGAAGAATCCGCACAATGACACTGTCATCACCGACCTGGAGCAAATCCTGCTCGCCACACGCCCGCAGGTCGTCTATACGCACAACCTGGCGGATAAACACGACACGCACGTCGCTGTCGCCCTGAAGACGCTCGCCGCGCTGCGCCAGCTGCCCCCCGAAGCGCGTCCCGCCGCCGTTTATGGCTGCGAGGTCTGGCGCGCGCTGGATTGGCTGTCGGACGAGGAAAAGGTCGCCTTCGACTGCTCGGCGCGCGAGAGCCTCCAGGCCGCGCTGTTAGGCGTCTTCGATTCGCAGATTTGCGGCGGCAAGCGCTATGACCTGGCCACGCTGGGACGACGGCGCGCCAACGCTACCTACTACGCCTCGCACGCCACCGACATCGCCACCGGCATGGTCTTCGCCATGGACCTCACTCCCCTCGTCGCCGATCCCACACGCGACATCGCCGCCTACGTGCAGGGCGCCATCTCCCGTTTTGCGGAAGACGTGCAGCGCCGCCTGACCAGGTATCTCCCATGAGCCTTGAGATATTCCCTATCACGACGACGTGTTCCGGCGGCCGGCTTGCCATCGCGGGGCGCGATCTCGGCGACCTGGCCCGCGAGTGGGGCACGCCCCTCTACCTCTACGACGGCGCGACGGTGCGACAGCAACTCGCCGGGCTGCGACAGGCGCTGGCCGCCGCGTACCCCGGTCCCACGGAAATCACCTACGCCGCGAAAGCCTATTTCGCCCCCCGTTTTGCCCGCAAAATCGCCGCGCTGGGAGCCGGTGTGGACGTCGTCAGCCTGGGCGAACTGCGCGTCGCCCTGCAGGCCGGCTTCCCACCGGAAAAAATTCATCTGCACGGCAACAACAAATCCGCCGCAGAACTGACCGCCGCGTTGGAGGCCGGAATCCAGGCCATTGTCGTGGATAGCCTGGAGGAGCTGGCCTTCCTGGAAACGCTGGCCGCGGCGCAGGGCCGCCGCGCGCGGCTCTGGCTGCGGGTCACGCCGGGGGTGGCGGTGGAGACGCACGCCTATCGCCAGACCGGCCACGAACATACCAAGTTTGGGCTGCCGCTGGCCGACGGTCAGGCCGCCGAGGCGCTCCGTCGCGCCCAAGCCAGCCCGCATCTGGAGCTCGTGGGGCTGCACACGCACCTCGGCTCGCAGATCCAGGAGCTCGCCCCCTACGTGGAAGCCATCCGGCGGCTGTACGCCCTCGCGCGGGACGCGGACTTCTGGCCCACGGAATTCAGCCCCGGCGGCGGATGGCACGTCCGCTACACGCCGGACGATCCAACCGTGCCGGTGACGGCGTGGGTCGAGAGCGTCGCCGCGGCGGTGCAAGCCGAATGCGCCCGCGAGGGACGACCCCTGCCGCGACTGGTGCTGGAGCCGGGGCGCTGGCTGGCGGCGCGGGCCGGCGTGGCGCTTTACACCGTCGGCGCGTGCAAGACCGGCAGCGATGGAACGCGCTGGGTCGCCGTGGATGGCGGCATGGCGGACAATCCCCGCCCCGCGCTGTACGGCGCGCGCTATCTCGCCGTCCTGCCGGAGCGGATGGACGCTCCCGCCGTCGAACGGGTCACCCTCGTGGGGAAATTCTGCGAGTCAGGGGATTTTCTGATCCAGGACGCGGAGCTGCCCGCCGTAGCGCGCGGCGATTTGCTGGCCTTGCCGGTCGCAGGCGCGTACCAGCTCAGCATGGCCTCCAACTACAACCTCGCCGGCAGGCCGGCCGCGCTGTGGCTGGAAGAAGGTTCGGTGGAAGTTTTGCAGCCGCGTGAGGACGTGCTCAGCGCCCCGTGGTGGGGGCAGAATGACGTGAGAACGTAAAAGGCTCCTCACCCATTACCCATCCCCCACCTCAATGCGTCAGCGTCACCTTTCGCAAGCCACGCGGATGATCGGGATCGTAGCCCTTCGCCAGCGTCAGCCCCAGGGCCAACATCTGCCCTGGCAACACGGCCACAATCGGCGAGAGCCATTCAGGGATGCCCGTCGGCAGGGGCAACGGCGTCTGCGCCAGGGACAGCGCTTCCTGCAGCGGTGAAATCACCACCAGCTCCGGCGCGCGCTCCTGCAATCCCTGGAGGAACGCCAGCATGTCCGGCGCGGCCTCGCCTTCTGGCAGCACCGCCAGCACCGGGAATCCCTGCTCCACGATGGCCACCGGCCCATGCTGAAAATCCGCCGAGGAATACGGCTCAGCCATGATGTAGGTGAGCTCTTTGAGCTTGAGCGCGAGCTCGAAGGCGGTCGCATAGTTGAAGCCCCGTCCCATGGTCACGCAGGCCTCCATGTAGCGGTAGCGCTCGGCGAGGCGCAACACGCGCGGCAGATCCTCCAGCACCGCGGCGGCCCACAGGGGAACCTGTTCCAACGCCGCGAGCCGTTCCCCATCGCCGGCCCAGGCAGCGCTGAGCAGCGCCAGCAGCAGCAGCGAGCTCGTGTAGGTCTTCGTCGCGGCGACGCTGTGCTCAGGGCCCGTCTGCAATCCCAGCGTGTAATCCGCCGCGTGCGCCAGGGGGGAATCCAGCCCGTTGGTGAGGGCAACCGTCAAGGCTCCCTGGCGCTGCCCTTCAGCCAGCACCGAGACGATGTCGGGCGATTGCCCCGATTGCGAGACGCCGATGACCAGCGCCTCTGCGAGGGAGGGCGGACGTCGGTAAAGCGTGAAAAGCGACGGGGTCGCCAGAGCCGCGGTGATGCCGTTGAACGCGCCGAAAAGGTATTGCCCGTAACGCGCGGCATTGTCGGAACTGCCCCGCGCCGCCAGGACGCTATAGCGCGGCGCCCGTTGACGAATTGCCGCCGCCAGCGCGTGCACCGCCTCCGACTCGCGCTCCAGCACGGCCCGCAACACTGCCGGTTGCTCCTGAATCTCGCGGCTCAGATAGGAATCGGTCATCATGGGGCTCCTGTAAAGGGGTAGTGGGTAATGGGTAATGGGTGAGGGGTAAGGGTGATGAGGAAGAGGGTGTGGAAGCGCGGGGCTCACTCCTCATCGCGCCATTCGAGCTCGTACTCGCCGATGCGGACGTAATCGCCCTCCTGAACGCCGGCCTCCCGCAGCGCCTTGATCACGCCCTGATGTTCCAGATAGGCGTGCAGGCGCAGCAGGCTATCGAAGTAGTTGAGATTGGTGCGCTGCACGGCACGTTCGATCTTCGCGCCGGAGACGATCCAGGCCCCATCGGCGTCGCGCCGGATGCTGAACGTCTCCTCGACCGGCGGGGGAGTGATCACCGACGGGGTGACCGTCGCCAGCTCCGGGAGGGGCGTTTCCTGCAGCAGCTGGTAAGCGCGGCCCATCAAGGTCCGCACCCCCTCGCGGGTAAGGCCGGAGATGCCAAAGACCTCGTACCCCTGAGCCTCGATCGCCGCCTGGAGCTCGGGGAAACGCTCGCGCGCTTCGGGCATGTCGAGTTTGTTGAGCGCCACGAGCTGCGGCTTCTGGGCCAGACCGTGCCCAAACGCAGCCATCTCCGCATTGATGGCCACAAAATCCCCCAGGGGATCGGGAGCCGTCGCATCGAGCACGTGGATCAACACCCGCGTGCGTTCAATATGCCGCAGGAATTCCAGCCCCAGCCCCTTGCCCTGGCTGGCGTCCTCGATGAGGCCCGGCAAATCCGTCATCACGAAGGTATCCGAGGGGCTAAAAGCCACCACGCCCAGCTGCGGCTCCAGCGTCGTGAAGGGATAGGGCGCGATCTTGGGTTTCGCCGCCGTCGTCACCGCGAGGAGCGTGGATTTCCCGGCGTTGGGCTTGCCCACCAATCCCACGTCGGCGAGCAGTTTGAGCTCCAGCTTCAGGCGACGCGCTTCCCCCGGCGCGCCATTCTCGGCAATTTCCGGTGCCTGATTGGTCGAGGTCGCAAAACGCTTGTTGCCGCGTCCGCCTTTCCCGCCCCGAGCGACGGTGAATTCCTGACCAGTGGAGGTCAAATCCGCCAGCAGCTCACCCGTCTCCGCATCGCTCACGACCGTGCCCGGCGGCACCTGGATGACGAGGGTCGCTCCGCCGGCGCCGAACTGGTCCTTGTTGCGGCCATGTTCACCGTTCTCAGCGATGAACTCCCGCTGATGGCTGAAGGCGTACAGCGTGTTGAGGTGGGGATTGACCACCAACACCACGTCGCCGCCCTTGCCGCCGTCGCCGCCGGAAGGCCCGCCATAGGGGACATATTTCTCGCGGCGGAAAGCCACCGCGCCATTGCCGCCGTCGCCGGCCTTTACATAAATCTCAACTTCGTCGTAGAACATGCCGCTCCTGAAATTGCACTCTCAGCGCGTCAGCGCCGAGGGAAGGATACCCCAATGGAGGTGGATGTCAAACTGCGGGAGATGTTTCTCGATCGGAGACACACCGTGCCCCAGAGTCTCCCTACGGCTCACGCAGCGCTTCCAACGTCTCGCACGCGGGACAGGCGCCGCCAGGACGGATGATCGCATACCCGCCCTGCGGGTCCTCAGCGCTGCCGCAATCGCCGTAGCAGGTCGCGTCCACGTTCCAGATGATGAGCGCCCGCACCATGCCCCCCTCGCGGCTCAGCGCCACAGCCTCCGCCAGCCACGCGGCCTGCATCGCCGTCGAAATGTTGCCCGCCCAGCTAAAGCCCTCGGGAATCCAGCCGTAACCCTCCGCCGAGAGATAGCCCAGCTCCGTGTAGAAGAGCTGCCGCTTGCCGGCGAATTGCGCGTAATACAGCTCCGTCTGCGGCAGGAAGTACCACGAATGATGCTTGCCTTCGGGATCGGCGGGATGTCCTGTCCGCGCCGCAGGGGAAGTCGCCCCCGCGTTGTGATGCGCGCCGAGGTAATCGAAGCACCGCGCCGCGCCGGTAACGACCAGGCCCTCCAGCCACGGCGCATCGTCGCAGCCGTTGGCCGTGCACCCGTTGAAGTACCCCGTCGGCGCAGGGGCAGCGCTGATGACCAGCGTCCCCCGATTCGCCCGCTTGATCGCCGAATACGCCGTACAGAGCAGATTGGTGTAGGCGCGGGGGCTGATGTAGCCCTGACGCCACTCGCGCGGCAGGTTAGGCTCGTTCCACACCTCGATAGCGTCGGCGCCGGCGGCGGCGATTCCCGCCATCCACTCGCTCACGCGGCGCGAGAAGCCAGCCTCCGTCACCATCGCAGCCGGTCCCACCGCGCTGACGGCCACTTTGAACCCCTGCTCATGCGCCGCGGCGATGAAGGGGCGCAGGTCCACGTTCTCGCCGTAACGCGCCTGCACTTTGACCCACACCATGCCTGCTTGCCGCAGCTGCGCGACATGCGTGAGCCCCTGCGAGACATGTCCGCCCAGCTCAAATGCCCCACGGATGGGCGCCAGCTCCGCCAGCGAGGCCGGCTCAATGGTCTGAATTACCGCCCACACGTCGCTGCCGGGGATGCGTGCGCCGTCAGTAGTCAGCGCCCAGCTGCTCACATAGCGCCCGTTCTTTTTCGGCGCGATCAGCCGGAGGGAAACATCCACCGTCGCGCCGGGCGGCACAGCTCCTACCACAGCGTCGGCGGCACTCGCCAGGGCCTCGTCGCCGCGCATGAAACTCAACACCGTGTCGGTAGGCCACGTCTCCGCGCCCACATTGGCCAGCCGCCATGTCTTGGTGAAGGACTCCCCCCACGAGAACACGCTGTCATCTTCCACGGTGAGATCGGCTACCCAAGCAGCGCGCAGGCCAGGGTACAACGCCGCTGCCGTCGGCGTCGCGACGCGCGTCGGAGCGGCGGGAGGGGGCGCGGTCGGCGTCGCAACCGGCGTAGCGCGCGCTCGCACGTCCCAGCGCCGCCCCGTGAGCTGCGTCGGAGAGGGCAGCCCGGCAGGCACCGCCACAGGCAGGCGCACCAGCTGCGCCGCGGCCACCAGCAGCACTCCCAACGCCACGGCCGTCAGCGCGAGGAGCACGCGCAGCAAACGGCGCATGGACTTCGGTTCGAACATCGCAGACTCTCCCTGTTAGGCGCGTGCACGTGGGCACGTCACGTGATAGACAAAACGCCCGTCCACACATGCGAACGGGCGTCTTGAGACGAGAAATCAGCCTACTGCATCGCCGCCGCGAGGGTCGCGCACGCCGGACAAGAGCCATCCGGGCGGATGATGTTGTAGCCGGCTTGCGGGTCGGGCACGCCGCCGCACATGCCATAGCACGTCGCACCGACGTTCCAGACGATGACATTCGCCACCATGCCCGTTTGGCGACTCAGGGTGACCACCTCACCCAACCACTGCGCCTGCTGCGCCACCGTGGTGCCGGCCGCCCAGGCAAACGGCCCCGGAATCGCGCCATAGCCTTCCGGCGAGACGTACCCCAGCTCGGTGTAGAAGAGCTTGCGCGAACCACCGAAGATGCTGTAATACGCGCGGGTCTGCGGCAGGAAGAACCACGAGTGATGCGTGCTCGCCGGATCGGCGGGATGGCCGCTCGTCGCCGAAGGCGCGGTCGCCCCGGAGTTGTGGTGCGCGCCGATGTAGTCCATGCAATTCGCCGCCCCCGCATTCGCTAGGCCCTGCAGCCAGGGGATGTCATCAATGCCGCACTGCTTTTGCCCCCCACCGAGATCAATGCAACCGCCGCCGCCAAACGCTCCCGTAGGAGCCGGCGCCGCGCTGATGACTTTGGTCCCCGGATTGGCCCCCTTGATCGCCGCATACGCGCGACAAAGCAGGTTGGTGTAATTCTGGGGCGTCATGGCGCTGTAAGCCCACTCGCGGTCGAGATTGGGCTCGTTCCAGATTTCGATGGCGTCAGCGCCGGCGGCCGCCATTCCCGCCACCCATTGCGCGATGGCATCTTCAAAACCGCCCTGCGTGACCATGCCCGACTCGCCGAGCGCACTGAGCTGAATCTTGAAGCCATTCGCGTGCGCCGCCGCAATGACACCGCTGGGATCATTGGGATAGCGGACCTGCTCCTTGACCCAGGTCATGCCCGCACTACGCATGTAATCCGCGTAGGCAAAGCCCTGCATGATGTGCCCACCCAGCTCGAAGGGTCCGCCGGCCACCGGTGCCACTGGCGCCACCGGAGCCGGGGCCGGAGCCGCTTCCCCGATCTTGAAGAGCACATAGAAGCTGCCGCCGGGAATCGCCGTGTTGCCGCTCTTGAGGGCCCACACGCTGCGGTACGTGCCGTCTTCCGCCGGCGCCTTCATCGGCACGCTGATCTCCACCTCTTGGCCGGGCTCCACGACTTTGCCCACGGCCACTTCTGTCACCGTGGCGACCTGCGTCCCCTCGCCGGTAAAAGCCAACACCGTGTCCGCCGGCCACGGTTGGCTGCCGCTGTTCTTCACCCGCCAGGTCTTGGTAAATTCCTGGTTCTTCTCCAGTTTGGTGTTGTCGGGAATTGTGACATCGGCCACGAAACTGGCACGCAAGCCGGCTTCAGGGGTTAGAGTGGACGTCTCCGGCGGCGTTGACGTCAGCGCTGGCGGCGTCGCGCCGGTCGCGCTGACGCCGGCCTCCTCTTCCGCAGGCGGCGCCTGCACGAGAGCGGCCACTTTGATCTCCTTGCCACCGCGCGCCAGGCCGGCCACGCTCGCCGTGATGCGATAGGTGCCGGTGATTTCCGGCGCCGTCCACACGAAGCTGGGATTGGAGAGCGTCGTCTGCGACTGCGTCTGTTGCCCCTTTGGCCCGATGACCGACCACACGACCTCAGGCCCGGCGTATACCACCGGCGCGGTCTGATTCCGATATTCCGTCACCGCGCGATCCATCCCCGGGAAATTGCCCTCGTCCAGCAGATCGCGCAGCACCACGCCGCCGAGATGATAGCGGGCCACCAGGTCCAGCCGGGAGCGCAACCATTGCGGTGTGCCCAGCCAGACGGAGGTATCACCACCTGGCCGCAGGCGCGAGGCGCCCGTCAGAGCGTCATTTTCCATCGCCGCGCCGGGCTGCAGCTGGAAGGTGAGCGCCGTCCCCGGCAACACACTTTCCGTCAGCGCTCGGGTCACGCTCACCGTGCCTACCGATGACAACACCTCGGCCATGGTCAGGGTCTTTTCCCCATCCGTGCTGAGCGTGGTGTAGACGGGATAGAACTTGTAGCGGCTGATCTGCGTCGTCCCCCAGACGATGAGCTGCTCCGCGAGGCCGCCCGGCGCATAAGCCTGCGGATTCAAGGGCATCACGACCCGCACCTGATCCGCTGCCGCACCGAGCGCCAGCCAGTCATAACCGCCGGTATCCCAGCCGTTCTCCAGCTTCTGCGGCTCCTCTACCGTCACTGCCAGCCACGCGCCCGCCTCATGCAGGGAGCGCGCCAGCTCGGCAACGAAGGCCGCATACGCCGCGCGATCCTCACTCCGCAGGCTGCGATAATCCAGCACCAGCCCCTGATAGGCGCCGTTCTTCACCAGCGCGGTCAGGTTGGCGATGTGCGCCACGCGGTCCGTCTCCACAGCCAGCATGTCGGTCACCAGCTCGCGGTTGGGATCGCGGCCCGGAATCCAGTTGCGCACCGTCGGCGCCAGCACCGGCTGAGGGCTGGCGCTGCCCGGCGGCAGCGTCCCCGGATCGCCGTTGAGGCCCCCCAGCGTCCCGATCTTCATGCCCACGAGGTCCACCTGGTTCACCAACACGGCGAAGCCCGGCGGCAAGAGATCGGAAGACTCCGTGACCAGGCTCTGCTGCGTCGCAGCGGTCTGCATCACCATCACCGAGGGGGGCAAGGCCTCCAGCGACGCCGTCAACGTTTCCTGCTGCCGATCGAGACGTCCGGGCACCCAGCGCCAGGCGGCGCCGTCCCAGGCGTAGAGATCCAACGTCTCCCAGGGTTCAGCCTCATTGGGGATCACCACATTGAGGATGACGGGTCCCGTCGCCTCACCTTTGGCCGCGAGGGTGTAGAGGGGGCTTTTGGGGGTGAGATTCGAGGGCAACGCCTCGCGCGCGGGGAGCAATTCCTCTGGAATGGCCGCGCCCATAAAATCGGCGCGCGGCACCGAGCCCAACTTCACCCGCAAATTTCCGGCTGCCGCCGGGTCTACGCTCACGGTCAGCCCGTCGGGATGGCTGACGGCGGGCATTTCAGCGCTGATCGCAGTATAGCCGTTGTCGCCGCCGAGCCGTGCTCCCAGGGATACCGGGGGCAGAAACAGGAATGCCAGCAGCAACGCCCCAATGATGACACCAGCGAGCCAACCGCGATTCGCGAACAGGCCCGTCAGGCGATCCAGAAAAGCGCTGCCCTGCCGATGGCTTCCCATCTCGCTCAGGCTCACGACACTCGAGGCAGGCGCCTCGGGCGTTGAGCCAGCTTCCGTGGACTGAACTGCTTCTTGCGTTGTGACTTCATCAGTCATGGATCCTACCTCCAAAACAATCATCTTCCTCCAAAGGAAGAAAAGCACGAAGGCATTCTAGCACAGGGCAAGGGAAGCGCAAGATAACCGGGGCGAAGGTACGGGAAATGGACCCTCGGGGTTCCAAAGGGAAGGAGACCGGAGCCATGCCAGCGACACGCGACTCTGTGCTACCATGCTTGCGCCAGGTATCATCGCAATCCTGCGGTGACCAAAACTCAAATCCAGCCATGACCTGCATCGGTAAAATTTATTCTACCACAAGGCACGGGGCTGTCCACTTGCCGCTTGAGGGTTTTCGTGTATTCTGAGATCACTCGCCTGAAGACAAGGACTTCCACGGAAATACCACAGGCTGGCGCACATCCTGCAAGCATGAGAATGGCGTGCGAAGGTGCGAAGGTGCGAACGTATTCTATTTGTTGATTCGCTGACTCGCCGATTCGCTGATTCTCGAAGAAGTTTTCAGTCGGAAAGAAAGGAGCAGAGATCATGAACCCCGAAGCATTGCGTATCACCGTCATCGGCGCCGGACACGGCGGCAAGGCCATGGCCGCGGAGCTGGCCTCGCGAGGTTTCCCCGTCACCCTCTACAACCGCACCTTCGCCAACATCGAAGTCATCGCCACCCGCGGCGGCATCGAGTTAATGACCGAGGACGGGCATGAGGTTTTCGGCGCCCTCCGTCACGTGACCTCAGACATGGGGGAAGCGCTGGCCGACGCCCAACTGGTGATGGTCGTTCTCCCCGCTTCAGCGCATTGGGAAGTCGCGGTCAAAGCCGCCCCTCATGTCAAGGACGATCAGGTGGTGTTGCTCAACCCGGGGCGCACCGGCGGCGCCCTCGAATTCGCCGAGGGGCTACGCCAAGGCGGCTGCGCCACCCGTCCCATCGTCTGCGAAGCGGAGACGTTCATTTTCGCCTCCCGCAGCATGGGCCCGGCCGAGGCACGCATTTTCCGCACCAAGTACTCGCTGCCGGCGGCGGCCTTCCCCACCACGCGCACCCCCGAAGCTCTGGAACTCATCCGCCAGGCCTATCCGCAGTTCTTCGCGGCCAAGAATGTGCTCTACACCAGCCTCAACAACATGGGCGCGATCTTCCATCCCTCCTTGATGCTGCTCAACACCGGCTGGATTGAGGCCACGTTGGGCGACTTCGAGTTCTACATGGATGGCGTTACTCCGGCGACGGCGCGGGTGCTGGAGGTGCTCGACCGCGAGCGCGTGACCGTCGCTTCTGCAGTCGGCATCCGCGCGCAGACGGCTCAGGAATGGCTCTATCGCGCTTATGCCGCCGAGGGCGCCAATCTCTTCGAGGCGATGCACGCCAACCCCGGCTATAGCGGCATCAAGGCGCCCAATCGCATGAGCCACCGGTACATCTTCGAGGACGTCCCCTGTAGTCTGGTGCCCATCGCGCTCATGGGACGGCAATACGGCGTGGACACTCCCACAATCAGCACCATGGTGCATCTCGCCAATACCATCCAGGGAACCGACTACTGGCACAAGGGCCGCACCATGGAGAAACTCGGCATCAGGGGGCTTTCGGTAGGGGAATTGCATCACTACGTGGACACGGGGGAGAGGTAGCGGGGGACGAGCCCACGTTTCCACGTGCAGTGAGTATGTTCGAGGGAGACGCCAGGTGCTGGCGCACACTATCCAAAAATGAAAATGTGTGGTCACTGTTCAGCCTGGCGCCAGGTGGCTAGCCGGCAATGGATGAACCTTGGTGAGCTGGAGCTTTTGCCCCACCCCCTGCCCCCTCCCCGACGGCGCAGACGCCGTCGGGGAGGGGGAGAAAAAAAAGAGGGGCTTTGCAGGCGGGCTACGCCCGCCTGCAAAGCCCCACAAAAAAAGTTTCCCCTTCCCCCCGCGCAGCGCGGGGGGAAGGGGCCAGGGGATAGGGGCAAAAGTTGATACTCAATCTTCAAGGGTCGCCAGGGAATCTTCCGTTTTTCAGTCAGTGGCTGAACAGTTACCCTGTGAGCCATAACCCGTGAGCAGCGACGGCGACGGCTCACCGGTTCGACACGAGCCCACCGCGCTGAAGCGCGGTGTTTGAGGACGTAGCAGCCCCGGGGACCAGGAATTTCTGATCTGATTCGTGAAATTCGTGTTCATTCGGGGCCATTTTCGCAGGAGATGCCCTGTGCTGGCGCACACTATCCAAGGATGAAAATGTGAGTCGTGAGCAGCGACGGCGACGGCTCACCGGTTCGACACGAGCCCACCGCGCTGAAGCGCGGTGTTTGAGGACGTAGCAGCCCCGGGGACCAGGAATTTCTGATCTGATTCGTGAAATTCGTGTTCATTCGGGGCCATTTTCGCAGGAGGTCCATCATGCGCATTTTAGCTGGCGCGTTGGGAGATTGCGTCCATGTGGCCGGCGTCTCCCGCTTTTTGAGCATCGCTGAGCAGCAGGGACACGAGACCCTCTTCACCGGCCCGGCGACCGACATTGAAAGCTTCGTGGATGCCATCCACAACTTCGATCCCGATGTGATTGGCGTGAGCTATCGGCTCACGCCGGAAAATGCCCGCCTGTTACTCCAGGAGTTCTGGGGCGTCATTCGGGCCGCCGGCTTGAGCGACCGTCGCTTCGTCTTCGGGGGAACGCCGCCCGTCGCCGCCGTGGCCCGCGAGCTGGGCGGCTTCGAGGCCATCTTCGACGGCAGCGAGGCCCCCGATGCTCTCATCCGCTTCCTGCGCGGCGAGCCCGCGCAGCACGATCAGAACATCATCCCGCCGCAAAGCACCATCGCCCGCATTCAATGGAAGGCGCCCTATCCCCTCCTGCGGCATCACTTCGGCATTCCTGCTTTCACCATCGAACCAACCGTGGAGGGCATCGCCCACATCGCCGAGGCCGGCGCGCTGGATGTGATCTCGCTCGGCGCCGACCAGGATGCGCAAGAGCACTTCTTTCGCCCCGATCTCCAGAATCCCAAAAGCAAAGGGGCCGGCGGGGTGCCCTTCCGCAGCGAGAAGGACCTCCTCCGCCTGCGTGAAGCGGCGCAGCGCGGCAACTATCCCCTCTTGCGTTCCTATTCGGGGACGGCCGACCTGCTCCGCTACGCCGACATGCTCGTCCGTACCCTCGACAACGCCTGGTGCGCCACCTCGCTCTTCTTCTTCAATGCCATGGACGGACGCGGGCCCCTGAGCCTGGAAGACTCGATCCGTGATCACCTCGCGCTGATGGCCTGGCATGGGGCGCGCGACATTCCCGTCGAAGGCAACGAGCCCTACCATTGGGGCATGCGCGACGCGCCCGACGTGATCAGCGTCGCCGCCTCGTACCTTTACGCTTACAATGCCAAAAAGGCCGGCGTGCGCGATTACATCACCACGTACATGTTCGAAAGCCCCAACACGCTCTCTAACCGCATGGATCTGGCCAAAGCGCTCGCCCAAATCCGCGTCGCCGAGGCCTTTGCCGACGCTGACTTTCGTATCTGGCGGCAGACCCGCACCGGCTTGCTCAGTTATCCGGTGGACATGGCCCGCGCCCGCGCCCACCTCGCCGAATCCATCTACCTGCAGATGGCGCTGCGGCCCGCGATCGTGCACATCGTTGGGTACACCGAGGCCGATCACGCCGCCACCGCCGCCGAAGTCATCGAGTCCTCCGTCATGGCGCAGCAAGTCATCGGGACTGCCCTGTACGGGCAACCCGACATGACCGCCGACCCCGGCATCCAGGCGCGGGCTGGGGAACTCGTCGAAGAGGCACACGTCCTGCTCGAGGCCATCCGGCGTCTGGGAGCTGACGCGGCTGAAGATCCGCTCAGCGACCCGGCAACGCTGGCGCGTGCCGTGCAGGCAGGTCTGCTCGACGCGCCGCAGCTACAACGCAATCGCTTCGCGCGCGGCGAGATCCGCTCGCGCACCATCAACGGGGCCGTGCTCGCCGTTGACGCCGAAGGCCATCCCCTCACCGAGCGGCAGCGCTTGAAAGGCCTGGGGTTGGCATAAGGCGGCTTCCCGGCAGCGTAACCCGGCAAAAATTCACCGCACAGCAACCCAGATTGGTCATGACACGGGGAAAATGCGGGATTGCCAGGGCTCACGCCCGCCGCTAAATCTTCCCCGTAGAACAACACCAGGGGCCCAGCGCCGCTATGACGCTGGGCCCCTGGCAATGGCGGCTCGAAACTCAGAGTTCCGCGAGATTGGTCAGGAAATGGAGCGAGGTCTGAACGCCCCGGTGGAAATTGCTCACCGCGAGCTTCTCATTGGGCGCGTGGAGGTTGTCATCCGGCAGCCCAAAGCCCATGAGAATCGTGTCAATCCCCAGCATTTTCTGGAAGGCGGCCACGACCGGGATCGAGCCTCCCTCGCGCACCAGAATCGGCTCGCGCCCGAAAGCCGCCTTGTAGGCGCGGAACGCCGCCGCCATCTCCGGACTATCGCGGCGCACTATCGCCCCTTCGCCACCGTGCAAGTCGCGGACCTCCACGGTCACCGTGGCGGGAGCCAGCGCCCGAAAATACTCCGCAATCAGACGGCTGATCTCCCCAGGCTTCTGATCGGGGACCAGGCGCATGGAGATTTTGGCAAAGGCTTTGGCCGGCAAGACGGTCTTGGCGCCCGGTTGCGTGTAGCCCCCCCAAATGCCGTTCACATCCAACGTCGGACGCGCCATGGTGCGCTCGATGATGGTGTAGCCCGGCTCACCCCAATCGCGGATGACCCCCGCTTCCGCCAGCCACACTTCCCGATCAAAGGGGATCTTCGCCAGTTCAGCGCGCTCCTCCGGCTCCAGGTCCCGCACTTTGTCGTAAAAACCCGGGATGAGGATGCGCCCATCCTCGTCCTGCAGCTTGGCGATCATGGCGCACAGTGCGTTGATGGGGTTGTGCACCGCTCCACCGTAGATGCCGGAATGCAGGTCGCTCGCCGGGCCCGTGACCTCGACCTCGACATAGGCCATGCCGCGCAGCGCGTAGACAATCGTCGGCAGATCCTTGCCCAGGATGTGGGAATCAGAGATGAGGGCGACATCGGCCCGCAGCAGGTCCTGATGTTCACGGATGAAGGGATCGAGCGACGGGCTGCCGATCTCCTCTTCCCCCTCGATGAGCATCTTGATATTGACGGGCGGCGCGCCAGCGGTCTGCTGAAAGGCCTCCAGCGCTTTCACGTGCACAAAGAGCTGCCCTTTGTCGTCGGAAGCGCCGCGCGCGAAGAGATTATCGCCGATCACCGTCGGCTCAAAGGGAGGCGTGTGCCAGAGCTCAAAAGGCTCCGGGGGTTGTACATCGTAGTGCCCATAGATGAGCACCGTGGGCTTCTCGGGGCCGGCGGCCAACCATTCGGCATAGATGATGGGGTGACCATGGGTGGGCATCACCTCAGCGCGCGGAAAGCCGATCGCCAACAGTTGATCCCGCAGCCAGACCGCGGCGCGAATCATGTCGGGGCGATGCTCCGCCTGCGTGCTGACGCTGGGAATTTGCAAAAAAGCTTTCAATTCCTCGAGAAATTGATTCTCATGCGCGCGAGCGTAGTCAAAACAAGTTGATGTCATCCATGGCCTCCCTTTAGCGACCGGGAACGCGCCCTACTCCGATCCTGGCGCCGCACTCTCCTGTAGCCAGTGAACTACATACGGCAATTATACCCAAATGCCTCAAACTGACAACTCCGCCAACGCCGCGCGCATCCGCTCCAGGCCCTCCGTCAGCAGCGCTCGCGGCGTGCCAAAGTTGAGCCGCACGAAACCCTCGCCGCCGGGGCCAAAGGTCGCGCCGTCGTTCAGCATGACCCGCGCCCGCGCGCGGAAGAATTCGTAGGGGTTCCCAGGGATGCCCGCCTCACGGCAATCCAGCCACGCGAGATAGGTTCCCTCCGGCGCGGCGACGTGCACGCCGGGCAGATGCTCGCGCACGTAAGCCACCAGAAAATCCCGATTGGCTTCCAAATACGCCAGCAGGCTCTCCAGCCAGGGGCCGCCGTCGCGGTAAGCGGCCAGCGCCGCCGTGTATCCCAGCAGATTCACGTGCCCCACGACCCCGCGCTGCCCCGCGTTGAAGCGCTCCCGCAACGCCGGGTCGGGAATCACGGCAAAGGAGCAGCCGAGGCCTGGGATGTTGAAGGTCTTGCTGGGCGCCATCAGCGTGATGGTGGAGGCGGCCATCTCTGGATCGAGCGCGGCGATGGGGTAATGACGCTGTCCACTGAAGATAAAGTCGCAGTGGATCTCGTCGGAGCAGATGAGCAGCCGCTTCTGGAGGCACAGCTGCGCCAGGCGTTCAAGCTCGTCCCGCCGGAAGACGCGCCCCACAGGATTGTGCGGGTTGCACAGCAGAAACATCGCCGTATGGGGGGAGAGCGCCGCCTCAAAGCGGTCGAAGTCAATCTCGTAGGCGCCGTCGGGACGGCGGCTGAGCTCCATGGACTCATGGCGCAGGCCGGCATCCGCCGCGGCCGTGAGGAAAGGGGGATAGACGGGCGTCTGGATCAGCAAGCCGTCGCCAGGACGGGTGAGCGCCTGCGCCGCCAGGTTGAAGCCCACCACGACTCCCGGTAGGAAGACGATGGCTTCGGGCGCGACGCGCCAATCGTAGAGCGCCGCCAGCCGCGCCACGAGCACTTCGCGCAGCTCCGGCGGGGCACTGCCGTATCCGAAAATGCCGTGCGCTACCCGCTCCTGCAGCGCCGCAATCACCGGCTCCGGGCAGCGAAAATCCATGTCCGCCACCCACATGGGAAGTTCATCTTCCTCGCACACGTTCCATTTGATGCTGTCGCCAAAACGGCGGTCAATGAAGGCGTCGAAATCACAGGTCATGGGCCAGCTCCTGTAGGGTGTGGATTCCAGTCGCGCTCCCGCCGTCCCTGGACTTCACTCTTTAGCCGAGAGCGCACAGAGAACCGGAAATGCTTTCCACCATTGTACGCCAGTTCCGGATCCGGGGCAAATGTCAAGCGGATCACGGCCCGTTGACCCCCGCGCCGACATGTCACGGGTGTTCTGCGCGTCAGCGCTCAGAAAATGGCTCACGGAGGAACACGGATTTCACCGATCAGCAAAAGTAACGCAAACTTCAGTTTGCTCTCAGGCTGTTATTTTTCGGGGATGTGCCGCAGGGACAGGTCCATTCTGACGCCCCCCTCTCCCAAAGGCAGGTTGGGACAGGCGCTGCGTCGCGTCCTCAATGCTGGCAAGCTGCCTCAATTGTGCTACACTAACACGGCGTTACGCTGCGACATCTGAGGATTATTTCGTGGAGGTTTTCGATGGCTGAAGTTGGGAAAAACATGCTGCTGCTGCTCGGCGGCATCTACCACGATTTCGAGGGTTTCCGCGAGAGCATGGCCCCTTTCTTTCAACAGCAGGGCTACAACGTCCACGTCACCTATGATTTCGAGGCCCTCGTCGAGCCGACTCTCGCGGAGGTAGAGGTGATCGTGCTCAACACCTGTCTGGGCGGGCCCCGGCCCCAGGGCCCCTGGGCCGCCGATCTCAACACTGCCCAGACGGCAAGCCTTGTGAATTGGGTGCAGGCGGGAGGGGGGCTCCTGGGCCTGCACGCGGCCACTGTCATCGGCGAGGGGAGCCAACGGCTGCGACGGCTCCTGGGCGGCTACTTCGTCGAGCATCCCCCGGAGGCGGAATTCACGGTGATGCCCCTGTACCGCGAGCATCCCATCACCCAGGGGATTGACGCTTTCGTCGTCCAGGATGAGCTCTTCATCAATGCCTACGAAAGCGACGTGGAAATCCACATGGCGGCCTCCCATCGCAACGTCTGCCATCCCCTGGTGTGGACGCGACACGAGGAGGCCGGTCGGGTTGCCTATATCGCGTTGGGGCACAGCGAGAAGGTGTGGCTGTTGCCGGCCTACCGCAAGCTGATGACCCAGGCGCTGATGTGGCTCACGGCGTCACCTTCCAGCGCGGGGAAATAGGGACGTGTCCACGAGGGCAGGGCGGTAGCGCCGTCATGCCGCGAAGCCGCAAGATTCCCGCACCACCAGCTCGGTCCCCATGAGCACCTGACGGGGCGGGTGCGTCCCATTCTGGATGAGCTCGAGCAGGAGCTCCACGGCGCGGATTCCAAAACGCCGAATGGGTTGGCGGATCGTGGTGAGCGTCGGTGAGGCCAACAAGGCGGGGGGCAAATCGTCATAGCCCACCACGGCGATGTCACGCGGCACTTGCAGGCCGCTGTGTTGAATCGCGCGCAGGGCGCCGACGGCCATCACGTCTGAAGCGGCGAAAACAGCATCGGGGTGATGCGGCAACAGCTGTTGCATCCCCAGATAAGCGCTGTTTTCAGTGAAATCGCCTTCGACGATCAAAGCGGGGTCCACGGACAGGCCCATCGCGGCGAGCGCCTGTTCGTAGCCCCGGAGGCGATCCGCCCCCACGGCGGTATGCCGTCCTCCCGTGATCGTCGCCACGCGGCGCCGTCCCAGCTCCAGCAAATGCATCACCGCCGTGTACGCCCCGTGAACGTTGTCCACATCAATGTAGCTCACCTTGTCGGTGACGCTCGGACGTCCAGCAACGACCAACGGCAGGCCGCTCTCCGCCAACGCGCCGATAAGACTGTCTTCCCGCTGCCCTACCTGCACGATGAGACCATCCAAAAACCCGCGCGAGGTGATTTTGGGCAAGAGCTTCGACTCGTCGGCGAAAGTCTGCACGAGGAAGAGCGACAGCGTGTACTCGTACTGATTGCACGCCTCAGCGATCCCCTGGGTGAGGCGGGGGAAATAGGGGTCGGAGAAGAAGGCATGGACGCTCTGGGGCACCACCAGGCCGATCATGCGCGATTCCTGGAAGGCCAGGGAGCGGGCGAGGAGGTTGGGACGATAATTCGTCTCCTCGATCACCCGCAACACCCGTTCGCGCAACTCGGGTCGGACATGAGGGCGGTCATTCAGCACTCGGGAAGCGGTCGTGCGAGAGACTCCCGCGAGCCTGGCAATCTCGTCAAGGGTCAATTGCGGCATCGTTTCAGCTCCACGGCTTGAAGTACCCTGGACAGGGCTTACGCAGCGCGCTAAATCGCTGCAGGCGCCAGATGGGAGTCATGTGAGATCAAACGCACGCACAAGCCCCAATTGGAAGCGCTCCCAGATTCACTATACTTGATTTTGAGAGGGGTGTCAAGCGATTTACGACCGCCGTTCGGCGAAGCCTTTTTCGCGGCGGCATTTACGATTTGGAGAGTTGGTGTTAAAGTAGAGGGCGGTGCGCAACGTGAGCACGTGTTCTATTTTCCGAGGAGACCCATCATGCATGAAGAATCCATCGTCGAAGTGATCCGGCGGCGCTATTCCTGCCGCAGCTACGAGAAGACCCCCCTCCCGCCAGAGATGCGAACGCAGCTGGCGGAGTTCTGCACGGCGCAGACGCGCGGGCCGTTCGGCGCGCCGGTGCGCTTCCTGCTCATCAGCGCGACGGAGGAAGATCGCACCGCGCTGAAAGGCTTGGGAACCTACGGCTTCATCAAAAATCCCACCGCCTTCATCGCCGGCGCGGTGACGCGGGGGCCGCACGACCTGGAGGATTTCGGCTATCTGCTGGAGCTCCTCGTGTTGCGCGCGACGGCGCTGGGATTAGGGACCTGCTGGCTCGGCGGGAGTTTCACCCGCAGCAGCTTCGCCCGCGCCCTCGCCCTCCGCGAGGAGGAAGTGCTGCCGGCGGTCGTCGCTGTGGGCCTGCCGGGCGAGCGTCCCCGCCTCGTGGATCGGGTCATCCAACGCGGCGCCGGATCGGAGCATCGCCTTCCCTGGGACCAGCTCTTCTTCGAGGGGGAGTTTGGCGCGCCCCTGACCCCGACGCAGGCCGGCCCCTACGCCGAAGCGCTCGAAATGGTGCGGCTTGGACCTTCCGCCTCCAACCGGCAACCGTGGCGCGTGCTGAAGGGAGACGGCGCGTGGCACTTCTATCTCCAGCACAACCCCGGCTACAGGAAACAGATGCAGCTGGTGACGGCGGTTGATCTGCAACGGGTGGATGTCGGCATCGCGATGAGCCACTTCACGCTCACCGCCGAGGCGGCAGGACTGCACGGCGCCTGGGAAACACGTCCCGCCCCTACCCCGCCCGATCCCGACATCGAATACATCGGCAGCTGGGTTCAGACGCCTTAGGCCGATTCCCCCAAAAATCGCAGGAATTCAGCCGCGCGCGCTTTCGCTCTTTCAGGGCAAGCGGCTGAAACATTGCAGGAGCACCCATGAGCACGAACTGGTTGGATTTTGGCGCGGGGATTTACGCCCTTCTGGGCGGCTCGAACATCGGCGTGATCATCAGCGAAGGTCGCGCCGTGATGGTAGACGCCGGGCTGGATCGCGGCGTCTCCAGGAAAGCGCTGCGGGAAATCGAGGCGCTGCACGCGCGTCTGGAGGCGCTCGTGCTCACGCACGGGCACGCCGATCACTTCGGAGGGGCGGGCTGGCTGGCGGAGCGAGGCGTCCCCGTGTATGCCCCGCCACTGGAGGGCGCCATCGCCGCGCAGCCCCTGCTGGAGCCTCTGTTTCTCTACGGCGGCGCTGCGCCCATCGCCGAACTGCGGGGGAAATTCACCCTCGCCCAGGAAAGCGTGCGCCGCGTCGAGCCGCTGATCCCCGGCCCGCTGACCCTCGCGGGCCTGCCGCTGACGCTCGTCCCTCTCCGCGGGCACGCCCCGGAGCAAGTGGGCGTGGCTTACGGCGAGATCTGCTACTGTGGGGACGTCGTCTTCCCGGCGGAGACCCTGGCGCGCCATCCCATCCTCTTCTGCGCCGATCTCGACGCCTGGCTGGAGACGCTCGCCGGGCTGCCCGCGCTGCCCTACACGCGCTTCATCCCCGGTCACGGCGAGCCGGTAGCGGAGATCGCGCCGCTCGCGGCGCTGAACGCTGCCCGCCTGCAGGAAATCCGCACGCTGACATGGGAGGCGCTGACGGAACCGCGCGAATCCTCCGAGGTGCTGCGCGTCGTCGCCGCGGCCTACGACGTCACCTTCGCCGCGCCGCAGTTCTACCTCCTCGCGCTCACCACCCTCCATGCGGCGTTGACCTCCCTGCAGCGGGCCGGCGCCGCCGTCGTGGAAATGGACGCGAACCGTATGCTGTGGCGGAGAACCTGACCGCGACGGAAGACTTCAACGCTGAAGGGCGCACAGCGGTCACGCCGCGCGCCCTTACCGCGCCATTCCCTCACCTGCGAGGGAAGAATCCTGGGGCACGCCTCAACGGGGAGGCTCGCTTGCGGCTAGATCGTCCACTGATCGTGGATGATGCCGACGAGCACCCAACGCCCCTCAAATTCCTGGAACACCAACCGCAGGCTCGCCCAATCCAGGCCGCCATATTGGGGATCGAAACCGGGGAAATGGTATTCGACGACCATCGCGCCGGGGTAATACTCCTGGCTGTTATCTATGCTATTGCCCATGCCGAGGCGCTCGTTCACACTGACAGCGACGGCCGTTGTATAATCGTGGTCGAAAACGAATTTCTGATAGTAGGCGGCAAAAGTCAGTTGAATCGGCTCGCCGCTGCCGTCGTAGACTCCCCACTCATACAGGGTTGGGTCGGCGAACAGCCCCTGGAGCTGGGCGGGGGTGAAGACCAGGTCCTCGTCGCGGACAAAAGCGTAGGGGGAAAAGCGGACCCCCTGCGTCGGATGCGCCAGCGCGGCGACCGTGGCGAGATCCTGCGCCTTGAGCGCGGTCAGGACCTGCGCTCCCAGGGCGGACACGGCCTCCTCTGGAGAAAGCGGAGGCAGCGCCGTCGCTGTCGGCGCTGCCTCGGTCGCGGGAACTGTGGACGGTTCAACCGTATTGCAGGCGGAAAAGACCCCCATGAGTCCAACCAACACCAGAATCATCAGCCACTTGACGTAGGGTACATACTTGTCCAGGAAATTCATCTGTGCCTCTTCAACCGCGGGATGCAAATCAGTATAGACAGAACGTCAAGTCTGTCAATGAAGGGCAGGGGCACTTCACGCCGGCGGCGAATCGCCTTCGGAGATATTGGACGCAGGTGAACGCAGATTTTAAAGTTTGCATCCCCACGCCGGTCGGCACGTGGAAACGTGCGAACGTATTCTATTCGCTGACTCGCTGATTTTCGGCTGATTTTCGAAGGAAGATGCCGTGCGCTGGCGCACATCATCCAAAAATGAAAATGTGCGGTCATAGTTCAGCCTGGTGTCAGGTAGCTCGACGGCGATGGGTGAACCTTTGTGGCCTGTAGCTTTTGCCCCACCCCCTGCCCCCTCCCCAATGGCGCCTGCGCCGTTGGGGAGGGGGAGAAAAAAAATATGGGGTTTTGCAGGCGGGCTACGCCCGCCTGCAAAACCCCATAAAAAAAGTTCCCCTTCCCCCCGCACAGCGCGGGGGGAAGGGGATAGGGGGCAAAAATTGATTCTTAATCTTCAGCAACCGTCAGGAAATCTTCCGTTTTTTTAATCAGTGGCTGAACAGTTACCCTGTGAGCCATAACCCGTGAGCAGCGACGGCGACGGCTCACCGGTTCGACACGAGCCCACCGCGCTGAAGCGCGTTGTTTGAGGACGTAACAGCCCCGGGGGCCAGGAATTTCTAATCTTATTCGTGAAATTCGTGTGCATTCGGGGCCATTTTCAAAGGGGGAAATGATGAAGCCTCAGACGATTCTCAGCCTTCTCGTGGGGATTGGGCTGTTGCTCACGCTGGCGCCGGCGAGCGACTCGCGGGGAGCCGCCGCGACGACGGCGTACACCTTCGGCGCGCCCGAGCTGGCGCTGACGCGCCCTCAGGCCATCGGCATCGCCGGATGGCTGCCCGACGGCCGGTTACAGCTCACCCTGAACATCAGCCCCCAATCGCAGGCGGCGTATTTCACGCCCGCGACGGGAGAGCTCACTTCCGCCGGGGAACGAACCGCGTGGGAGAAATCGTTCCTGGAGGCGCAATGGAGCCCCGACGGACGCTTCCGCGCCGCGATTCTCACGCCGGGGTCGCAGGCAGGCGCCCCCCTCCTCAGCAGCCACTTGCAGCTGTCCGACGCTCTCACGGGGCAACAGCGGCGCTGGGAAGGGGCGCCCCGCTTCGTCACCGACCTCGCCTGGGCGCCCAATAGCCGGTGGCTCGCCGTGCTGGCCGTCGCCGACATCACGGCGGAGGGCGCAGAGCGCGCGCAACTCTACCTCGTGGACGCCCTCACCGGCGAAGCCCGCCTCGCGCGAGAGGAGCTCTTCGGCGGCGGGATGTGGGGACAGCAGCTTGCCTGGTCCCCCGACGGGCGGCGGCTCGCCGTCGCCTGCCCCACCGCGGAAGAAGGGCGAGTGTGCCTCCTGCCGGTCAGCGTCAGCGCGGAGCCGCCGGCGTTGACGGCGGCCCTCACCGAAGCGGAACCGACGTCCAAACCATCAACGCTCCCTCCCCTCCGCGCCACGGCGCCCTACACGCCGCCGACTGAAATCACCCTGTCCGTGTACCCGCTCACGCTCAGCGGGGCGCGGCGCTCGCCGTACACCCTCTGCGAGCCGGGCAGCACTGCCTGGGGATGTACCGTCTTCTGCAACGAAAATGACTTCCCCTGTGTGCGCACGACCACCCTCCCCTACCCCTACGCCACCAATCCAATCACCCTTTCCATCGAAAGCGACTATCTGCTGGATGTGGTGCCGTTGGAGATGGGGACCTACTATCACGCCACAGCGCTGATCGCACAGGCCGTCGCCGCTCGCAGCTACGCTTACCGCGCGATCTACGACGAACGTGCCATCAACAACTCCACCGCGTTTCAGGCCTTCATCCCCTACAAGTTCGAAAGCCTGCCCCCGGCGCGTTTTCCGGACGGTCCGACAGCTCCCTGCGCCGCGACCAATCTCAACGCCCGTCAACGCCTCGTCTGCGACGCCGTCGCGCCAGGCTATTACATCGCCTACGACCTCGCGCCTGAGGACTACATCCCCGCCTTCGCGGAGTTCTCCGCCGATGCCTGGCTACGGACGGTAAATGGCGGACGAGTCTACCTGCGCGGGGTGGAAGATCCCATCAGCAGCGGCTGCGATGCGAACGACTATGGCCATCAGCGGGGGATGAGCCAGGAAGGCGCCAGCCGTTGGGCGCGGGGCAATCGCTGCTCCTACGCCGGCGCCGGCGATGAGCCCTGGAGTGTGCGCTGGGATGACGCGCGGCAGATTCTCACGCACTATTACACCGGCGTGCAGCTTCGTGACAGCAACGGAACGCGGCTCACGCCCGATTACCGTTGGGCGCCGCTGGAGATTGACTGGCGCAGCGGCAGCGTCAACCCGCCCCTGCTGCAACCGGAGGAAACCCGCACGCTCACCTTCACCCTCCAGAACACGGGCGTGTTCACCTGGACGGGCAATGTCTCCCTGGCGTATTACGGTTGGGAGGACGAGAACGGCGTCCCCGTCATCACGGCAACGACGAGCGTCACCCTCATGGAGACGGTGGCGCCGGGGGCCAGCCTGCGTGTAGGGCTCCCCCTCACCGCACCGCCCCAGACCGAGGCCTCACGGCATTACCGCCTGCGCTTCGACATGCTGCTCCATGAAGAAGGCCGCGCGGTGGGGTTCAGCACCCGCGAGCCGGAACGTCTCTGGCCCGTGTATACGGCCGACATCACGGTGATGCAGTTGCCTCACAAAGTGTACCTGCCCCTGGTGCAAAGGGACTGAAACAGAGCCTACGTGAGGGCCCAAATTTTAACCGCCGCTCTAAAAGCTTTGCGTTTCAGCATTCGCTGCAGCCGGGGTGACTTTGGCGCCTTGCGACGTGAGTCCTGTGGATGAAAATTACCGTCCGGTCTTCACCATGAACTCGCGGCCGTCGGACAGCACTTCGACGTCGCCGTGCTGATCGGTGCGATAGACGGCCACATCCAGCAACCGCGCCAGCACCTGCGGCGCCGGAGCGCCTCGGGTGTTGTCGCTGCCGACGCTGATCACGGCGGCAGCCGGCGCGACCGCCTGCAGGAATGCCGGCGTCGCGGAAGTCGCCGCGCCGTGACGGGGCACGTGCAGGACGTCAGCGGACAACAGCTCCGGGGAACTGCGCACCAATCCTTCCTCCACCGTCGTCGTCGCCGCGCCGGCAAAGAGCACGCTCGTCTCGCCATAATCCAATCGCAGCACCAACGGACCGGCGGCGTCTTCGGGAAAGGGCCACAACACGCGCAGCTTTCCGCCATCTTTCAGTTCCCACTGCTCCCCCGCCGTCAACACGCGGACTTGCGCGGCGGGACGGGCAGCGAGCAGCGCTTCCCAGCGCGCGTAGAAATCGCCCTCTCCCACCTCCGGGCCGATGGCGATCTCCCGCACGGCATAGCGTTCCAGCACCGCAATCAGCCCGCTGAGGCGCGCCTCGTCCGGCGAGGTCAAAACCACCAGATCGAGCTCTCGTTCCCAGAAGGGCAGCCGTTTTCCCAACTGCGAAAGCAACCGTGAGGCATCCGGGCCACCATCAATGAGCACCTGCTGCCCGGAGGGCGTCTGAATCAGCGCCGCGTCGCCCTGTCCCACATCCAGAAAAGTGACATGGAGCTGACCATCAGGGCGCAAATAGAGGAAGATCCCCACCAGCGCCACCGTCGCCAACGCGCCCGCCCGCTGCCAGGTGGGCAGACCGCGCACCGCCTGCCACTGCCGCTGACGCTGGACGCGAGGTTGCGTGTACGCCCACAGTCCGATCCCCAACGCCAGGTAGTAGCCCCACACCAACGGCAGCCCGATCCGTCCCACGGGGATCGAGGCGAGGGGGATACGCGCGGTGAGGAAAACCAGCTCGATGGTGTACGTGAGGAATACCCAGGCGAACCACGCGACGACCTGTCCCAAGGGGAACACCACCAACGCCACGAGCAGCGCCACGCCTCCGAAGAGCATCACAAACGGCTGCGCCGGCAAAATCAGCAGGTTGGTGAGCAACGTCACCACCGAGAAGCGCCGAAAAGTGGCCACGATGATGGGGATCGTGGTGATCTGCGCGGCAAGGGTCACAATAAGCGCGTCGCTGAGCCAACCGAGGAACCATTCCGCGCGCTGCGGGGGCATCAACCGCAAGAGCAGCCGCCGGAAGGTCTGCGTGAGGGGCTCGGTGAAGAAAAGCAATCCCGCCGTCGCCGCCAGGCTGAGCTGGAAGCCCACGTCCCACAGCACGAAGGGGTTGCGCGCCGACATGAGCAGCGCTGCCAGCGCGAGCGAGGTCGGCCCGTGGATGGGACGCTCTTCGCGGCGCGCCAGAATCGCCAGACTGCCCATCACCGCAGCGCGCACCACCGCCGCGGCGGCGCCCACCAGAAACGTGTAGAGCCACACGCCGCCCACCGCGACCGGCAGCTCGCCCTTTTTCCCAAAGACGCGCCGCGCCACCACCGAAAACACCCCGGCGATGAGCGTGAGGTTGAACCCCGAGATCGCCACGATGTGGCTGGTGCCTGTGGTGGAAAAGGCCTCCTTCAGTTCAGCGGGGATGCCCGATTCAACGCCCAGGAGGATTCCTGCCAACAGCGAAGCCTGCGGCTCCGGCAACAGACGCAGCAACGTCGTCAGCGCGCGCGCCTTGAAGCGGTACAGCGCCTCGCGCACCCGGCTCCGTTGATGCGAGGCGAGCACGCGCACCTCGGCCTGTCGCACGAGCGTGTGGATTCCCTGCCGCGCCAGGTAGTCCCGGTAGGAGAAATCCTCGAAGGCGGGCGGCGTTTCCAGCGCGCCGAGCACCTCAATGCGGTCGCCGTAGAACGCCGACGTGAAAGGCGGCCCCTTCACCAGCACCTGGCCGTGCACCGGCAGCTCGCGTCCATCAGCCAGCAACAGCCGCTCCGCCTCCACCGTCAGGTTAGTGTACGTCGCGCGGCGATCCGGCTCTCCCACCACCACGCCGGTGAGCGTGACCGCCGTCGCGCCGTTGTAGGAGGCCACGTGCCCGGCGTTGAAGACGGGGCGGGCCAGCAAATAGCGCCCCGCGCCGAGCGCCAGTCCCGCCAGTGCCCAGGCGATCAGTGTCGCGCGGCGGTCGTGCGCGAGGCCAAAATGCACCACCAACGCGGCGGGCAAAGCCAGCAACAGCCAGACGGGATGTAAAACAGCGGCTTGAGCCAGCACGATCCCACAAGCCCAAGCCGCTGTGAATGCCACCAGGGGTGTCATCGGCGCACCCTCAATGTCTGCATCTCACTCCCGTCAGATCAAGACTTCCGGAGACATCGCCCCTTGCGGGAGGCTACGCCAGCGCCTCCGTCAACGCGCGGATGTCGTAGAAGGGTCCGGCGCTGGCGTCCACACTGGTGATGCGCAAGGTCGCCAGCGGCGTCGGTTCCCCATCCAGCAGCAGCTGCCCTTGCTGCAAGTCCATGAAGCCGTAGTGCGTCTGCAACACCAGCTCAAAACGCTGCTGCACCTCGGCGGCCAGGCTCGCCGCGCGGCTTTGGCGGGTCACAATGACGAAATCGTCATTGCCGTTGTAGCCCAGGAAATCGTCGAGGATGTCGTCCATGCTCAGCGCCTCGGCCAGGATCAACGTCACGCTGCGAAGGAAATCCCCCCCGGCCTGGAAGCCGTACACGTCACGGAAGGCGTCAAGCCCGGTCACTCTGAAGCGCATCAGGGCCCACGGCCCCTCAGGCTCGGCGAGGAGCCGCCGCAGTTGATTTTGGATCAGGCGGCCGGTAGGCAGCCCGGTGATGGGGTCAAGCATGTTGGTCGCGCTCGCGCGGCGCAGGGCATTGCGCACTCGCAGCGTCACTTCCAGGGGGTCGAAGGGAAGGGTGACGAAATCATCCGCGCCCTGCTCCAGGCCTATCAGCCGCTCCACATGACTCTCCTTATCGGCGAGCAGCATGAGGAAGATGTGTTGCGTGCGGGCAATCTGCCGCAAGCGCCTGGCCACTTCGGCTCCGGGGAGATCGGGCAGGGAAGTGCTGATGATGATCGCCTCCGGCAACAGCCGCACCGCGGCAGCGATCCCTTCAGCGCCGGATTCCGCCACCTCTACCTGCAGCCCTTCTGCCTCGAAGCGTTCTTTCAGCCCCTCGCGATTGACGGGGTTATCTTCGATAATCAGAATTCGCCCTTCCACGCCACTGCCTCCTCGGAAAATAAGCGAATCACTTACGTGCGCACGTGGCACCTGGGCACACCTTCACACGTTATGTGCATTCCCGGTAGTGTAGCCAGGAGCCATGCTGCCTCTATTATAGACAATAACGGAGTTTTGGTCAAACACAATCCCGGCAGCGCTCACATCATGTGACCCGCCGCGGGGTGCGCCCTTTCAGGGCGGTCCAGCTTGCCGACACGGGGAATTGTGCGTATAATGAAACTACACTCGTACTCTTGTAGCCGCCCCTACTGGCCGCGACATCTAAAGGACTTCGTCTCAGCGTCAAGATGGGAGGGAAAAAAATGAGTGTACCCGTTGATGTATTACGCACCGCGGATCTCTTCGCCGGACTCACGAACGAGCAGATAGAAGCGCTAGCCGCGCTGGGGGAAAGACGCACGTTTCAATGCGGAGACGTGATTGTCCGGGAAAAAGACGCCGGAGATGAGCTGTACATCACGCTTTCGGGGCAGGTAGAGGTGAGCTGCACGGGTGACATCGGCGGCACGACGCTGGTGCTTCTGGGCGCAGGGCAGGGCTTCGGAGAAATTTCGGTGCTGGATTCCGGCCCCCGCTCGGCCACGATCACCTGTGTCTCCGCCAGCGCCGAACTCCTGATCCTGCACGGCGGCCCCCTGCTGGCTTACTGCGAGCGTGACCCCCTCACCGGCTACCGGATCATGTACAACGTGGCCCGCGATCTCGCTTTCAAACTGCGGCACCGCAACATCACCCTGGCGGGCGGTGAGGAGGGGCGAGCATGATCTACAAAGTCAGCTATGTCATTCCCGATCACGCCCACCCCGGCGCGATCATCAATCAAACCACCATGCCCTACGTAGGGGAGAAGGTGCGCCTGGGAGACCTGTGGTGCGAAATCGTCGAGACCAAGGACCTGCTGCCGCCGCATGGCGATTTCGCCTACATCCACGTCACGTGCCGCCCGATCCCCACCCCCGAAACTGAAACCACCTCCAGCTAAACAGCACCGATCAGCCTTACCGACAAGCCTACCGGGCCATTTTCACAAGCCGTTCAGGTAGGCAATGACCAGGCGGGAGGACACTTCCGCCTCGATCCACGCGGCTGCTAACAGCAGCGGCAACGCCACGCTCAGGAAGAGCTTGCAGAATTGCCCCAGCTCGCGCGCCAGGTCCCGCATGGCCCCGTCCTTCTCCGGAGGCCGCAAGAAGATCATTCCCAGTCGCAGCGCATAGGCCGTCACGAGGATCGCCGCCGTCATCTCAAAAATGCCGTGAGGCAGCACCCCGACCGCCAACATCTGCCAGGGACTGATTCCCAACGCCCCTACCTGCGGCAGCAGGTAAGCGAGGATGCCAATCGGAGCGGCAAGCAACAGCAACGCCACAATGCCGAGGGAGAAGAAGCCCAGGAGCACGGCCAACAGCAGCGAGCGCACATTGTTCCAGAAAATCCCCCCGCTGGAGAACGTCGAGAGCAGCCCCGTCGTCTCGACGGCCTGCGAGAGAGTGTCGAAATCGGCGTAAGCCGAAGAATCCAGCGTCCCCCCCGGCAACGGGAAACGCTGCACTCCCCACAGCCCCACCAGAATGCCGCCGCCGATGGCGACTACCAGCGTGAAGAGCAGCTGCGGCCGCAATTTGCGCACCAGGGCCGGCACCTCATAACGGTACAGATGCTTCACCCCCTGCTGCGGCCAGAAACCGTCCCAAAAGGCCCGCCAGCCCCCTTTGACGTTGAGCTGATCAATATCCTGCCCCAGCAGCCGCTCGCGGTTGAAAAGCACGATTCCCATGCGCATCAGCAGCACGTTCACAATCAACAAAGCCAGCGCGATGAGCCACAGGCCCGTATAATTGCCAAAGAGCAACAGCCCGGCTTCCGCCTGCAACAAAAAGGTCATGGGGATGATGATGAAGCTGGCCACCAGATTGGCTGCCCGCACGCTCGTGGATTGCGCCGAGACCACGACCGCGGCGCTGACCATCACCAGCGATTGCGCCGTTGAGATCAACAGCGCGACCAGAAAGAGGGACACGGGAGGCCACCACCCCTGAGTGAAGCCGAGCAGCAGGGTGTAGAAGAGGATGCCGATGTAGCTGGCAATCACCGGCGGCACCGTCGCGGCCAGCAATTTGCCGATGTAAAGTTGGAGATCGGTAAGGGGCGTCGCCAGCAAAGGTTCCAGGCTGCGACGCTCTTTTTCACCCACGAAAGTCTCCAGGGCAATGACCAGCGAGAAAGTGGAGGGGAAAAAGCCCACCACCAGCATCAAAAAGGGAAAGAGACGCTCGATGATCAGTCTCGCGCCATACTGGTTGACAAAGTCCAGCCCCTCGGCTGCCGCAGCATTGGCCAGAAAGGGAAATGCTGTGATCAACAGCAAGATGGGCGCCAAAATACGCCAGTCCCGCAAGGTGTCCTTAATTTCCCGCCGCGTCAAAACCAGCGCCGGCTTCAACTCGACCCATAGCCGCCCCCACAATGAGGGTCGCCCCACTTCTGATCTAATGGCCTGCTGTTCCATCGGTAGGCTCCTCCTCTTCAAAAATAGAGAGCAGTGAGCCGCAAGAAAAGAGTAGTCATAGCCTCTGCTCACAAGTCACGGCTCATAACTCACACGGTAACTGTTCAGCCACTGATTAAAAAAATACAAGATTCCCTGGCGACTGCTGAAGATTGAGAATCAACTCTTGCCCCCTATCCCCTGGCCCCTCCCCCCCGCGCACGCAGGGGGAAGGGGAACTTTTTTTTGTGGGGTTTTGCAGGCGAGCTACGCCCGCCTGCAAAACCCCCTTATTTTTTCTCCCCCTCCCCAACGGCGCCTGCGCCGTTGGGGAGGGGGCTGGGGGAGGAGCAAAGGCTACAGCTTACAAAAGTTCATCCATTGCCATCGAGCTACCTGACGCCAGGCCGAACAATGACCGCACATTTTCTTTTTTGGATGATGTGCGCCAGCACATGGCGTCTCCCTCAAAAAATAGAGAGCAGTGAGCCGTGAGAAGAGAGTAGTCACAGTCTCTGCTCACGGGTCACGGCTCACACCTCACATTGTTATTCTCATTTCCGGGAGTCGGCTGCCGGTCTCAGGCGGGGAATTCCATCCCCGGCTCAAATAGCCGCGCCGGCTCGCGGACTCTCCACCCCATCGGCGACCACCCGCAAGTACACGCTTTCCAGGCTTTGCGGCACCTCGCTGAGCGAGAAGACCTTCATCCCCGCACTGAGCAGCGCCGCCAAAATCGCCGGGTTGGCCTCCATGGGATGGTCGGCCCGATAACGGATGACGTCGGGGCCGCTGGCCTCGACCTCCGCGAAACGCGCCACCAGGTCAACCGCGCCATTGACCCCCGGCTGCGCTAAACGCACTTCCATGAGCGGCGCTCCGAGCAAGCGCCGTTTCAACTCCACGGAGGTGCCCTCCGCCACGATGCGGCCCTGACGAATGATAGCGATACGATCGGCAAGCTCTTCCGCCTCCATCAGGTTGTGCGTGCAGATGATGAGGGTGCGTTGGTCGCTGCGCAGCTGCAAAATCGCGTCACGCACCAACCGCGCGCTCTGCGGGTCCATCGTCGCCGTCGGCTCGTCGAGCAACAACACCGCCGGGTCATGGAGCAACGTGCGCATCAACGCCACCTTCTGCGCCATGCCACGGGAATATTCCCCCAGGCGGCGGTCCAGCACCTCGCTCATCCCAAACCACTCGGCGAGATAGGCAATCCGCGCCCGACGCGCCTCAACCGACATCCCCCGCACTTCGCCAAAGAACTCGAGGTATTCCTGCCCCGACATGCGATGATACAACCCCGGCGACTCCGTGAGCACCCCCACGTGCTGCCGGACCTCCAGACTCTGTCGGGCGACATCGAAACCGGCAACCCTAGCGGATCCCGCCGTTGGCCGCAACACCGCCGACAGCATCCGCACCGTCGTCGTCTTGCCGGCGCCGTTGGGTCCCAACAACGCCAGCACCTCGCCGGGCCGCACGGTGAGCGTGATGCCGTCCACCGCCAACACCGTCTCAAACTGCTTCGTCAGGCCCACCATTTCGATCATATCAAACCCTCCTCTAACCCTATAACTCCATTATACCATAAAGGCAAATTTCCTAAAGCAGAGTGCCTGATGGCTCAAAACGAAATCGCCCCACCCGGCAGCATCGCGCACAACAAAACGGGCGCTCTGTTTCCAGAGCGCCCGCGTCAAGCCAGGTGACAAAGGAGGGCGACACTTCCTCACACGGCCATGCCCACAGCATGGCCCCCCGCAGTGAAAGCCTCACCCGGGCGCATGAAAATTGTCATCGCCGGGACGCGAAAAACACGGAGACTGCCTGGGAGCCAGCCTCCGTGCTCCCCGTGTCTGAATCCCACTCACGAATGGCGGCGCATGAAAGTCGGGATCTCGACGTTGTGAGGATCAACCGGCTGCTGGACGAGAATGCTCTCCCGCATCTCCCGACGCAGCTGTTGCGCCGGCGCCCGAACGGGCACGTCCTCCTGATCGAAGCCGGTCGCCACGATCGTGATGCGGATGTCGTCGGCCATCGCGGGATCCACCACCGCCCCAAAGATGAGGTTGACGTCCTGATGCGCGGTCTCGCGGATGAGCGAAGCCGCCTCGTTGACCTCGAACAGGGTCATGTTGGGGCCGCCAGCGATGTTCAAGAGGATGCCGCGCGCGCCTTCGATGGTAACATCCAACAGCCGGCTCGAAATGGCCTGCTGCGCGGCTTCCACGGCGCGATTGTCGCCGCTCGCCCGCCCGATCGCCATCAGCGCCGCGCCGCCTTCCTGCATGATCGCCTTCACGTCGGCGAAGTCCAGGTTGATGAGCCCCGGCACGGTGATGACTTCGGTGATGCCCTGAATGCCCTGGCGCAGCACGTCATCGGCGAGCGCAAAGGCATTGAGCATCGTCATGCGCTTCTCGGTGATCTCCAACAGCCGATCGTTAGGGATCACGATCAGCGTGTCCACCACCTGCTTGAGTGCCTCGATGCCCTCTACCGCCGTGCGCTGTCGCCGCGAGCCCTCAAAGGTGAAGGGGCGGGTGACCACCCCAATTGTCAGCGCTTTCACCTGCTCCTTGGCGATGCGGGCGATGACCGGCGCCGCGCCCGTCCCGGTGCCACCGCCCATGCCCGCCGTGACGAAGACCATATCGGCCCCGTCGAGCACCTCGAGCATCTCGGCTGCCGATTCCTCCGCCGCCTTCTGGCCGAACTCGGGATTGCCGCCGGCGCCCAGGCCGCGCGTCACATTGTCCCCCAGGCGCACCCGCTTGGGCGCGTCGGAGAGCATCAACGCCTGCGCATCCGTGTTGACGGCAATAAAATCCACGCCCTGCAGGCCCTCGGCAATCATCCGATTGACGGCATTGCAGCCGCCACCGCCGACCCCCACCACCCGAATCTGCGCGAAATTCTCAACCACGACACCCATTTTGCCACCTCCATAAAACAATAGCCTGAATGAGATTCAATTCTCAATGCACCTTCACCCTGGCATCAAAGCCCGCAACCAGCTTCCTATCCGCTTCCACCACGAGGCGCGTGAGGATTTCCAGGCGCTGGCGCCGCCCCCGTCCTCCCACATCGGGGTCCACTTCAACAGCCCGACGCTCACCGCCGAGGCTGGTGAGGCGACCTTATCCGCCAGGCCTCCCAACCCTTGCGGCACGCCGATCTGCACCGGCAAGTCAAAAATATCCCGCGCCAGATCGCGGAATCCCGGTAGCAGCGCCGTTCCCCCGCAAAGCACCAGTCCCGCCGGCAGCAAGCCATCGTAGCCCGAACGCTTGATCTCCTGCTGCACGTTTTCCAGAATCTCCTCACTGCGCGCCATCACAATCTGCGCCAGTTTCCAGCGCGGGACGACCACCGGCGCACTCTCGCCATACGGCGAAATCGTGAAGCGCTCATCTTCCGCCACCTGCGCCATCATCGCGTGTCCATAGCGCAACTTCACCTCTTCCGCCGTCTCCGGCGGCAGCCGCAAGCCAATGGCAATGTCGTTGGTGATATATTCCCCGCCCATGGGCAACGTGCGCGTGTACCAGACCGTCCCCTCAATGAAGATGGCAATGTCGGTCGTGCCCTCGCCAATGTCCACGAGCACCACGCCCATTTCCTTCTCGGTGTTGGTGAGCAACGAGGCCCCGGCGGCCAGACTGCTCAATACCAATTCGCTCACCTCGACACCGGCGCCGTTGACGCATTTGGTGAGGTTCTGGATCGCGGTCATGGACCCCATCACCACATGCGCTTCCACTTCCAGGCGAAAGCCGTGCATCCCCAGGGGATCGCGCACCCCGTTCTGCCCGTCCACGATATACGCACGCGGGATGATGTGCAGCAGCTCCTGATTCTGCGGCAGCGCGATCGCCCCGGCGGCTTCCAGCGCGCGATCCACATCCTCTGCCGTGATGCCCCGATCACGCCGCGAGACGCCCACCACGCCCGGACTGTTGCGCGAGCTGATGTGCGCGCCGTTGATGCTCACATACGCCCGCTCGATCTGGTAGCCGGAGCTCTGTTCCGCTCGCGCGACGGCTTCGGCGATCGCCGCGGTCGCCTCCGCGACATTGACGATGACGCCCTTGCGCACGCCCCGCGACGGCGCCTGCCCCACCCCCACGATGCGGGTTCCGCCGTTCTCGCTGACCTCGCCAACCAACACCTCTATCTTGTGACTGCCGACGTCAATGCCGACCACCGATTGTTCCATGCCGCTACCTCATCCGAGCATTCCATGAGCCCGCCACGTTTTCCGGCCGCCTGCCATCCTCACCAACCACCGCTCACTTTGTACACCGGCGCCTGCAAACAGCGCACGTCCACAGCGCTGGGAGTGATCCCCTCCGCGCGGAGCTGGGTCAACAAGCGCTCATAGAGCTGCCAGCGCGGCGCCATCTCCGCTCCCACCCCAAACGCCACTGTCACGCCGTCGGGGCTGTGCCACAACAATCCCCGTTGGGGGTGATAGCTCACTGCGCCCCCTGGCAGGTTCAGGGCCTGCAAGGCGCGCATCCCATCGAGCACCGCCGGGGGTACCGCACCGGCGGGCAGCGGACCGCTGATGACCGGCAGGTCGTCCCGCTCCGAACGCACCGGCATCACCAGCCCCTCCGCGTCCACCCAGAAGGTCCCTTCCGGCGCAAGCCATTGCAACACCGGCTCGCGCTCTCGAACGGCGATCGTGCACGACGCGGGATAGATGCGGCAGGAAGCGTCCGCTTCCGCCACCACCGGCACGGCGGCCAGCACCTGCGAGATGATGGCGCTCGGACGCAACCACAGGCCGTGCAACCCCAATACCTGGCCCGCCAACGCCACATCGCGGCGGGTCTCCATAGCGGAGGCGCCGGTCACCCGCACCCGAGTCGCGTCCACATACCAGCTGGGATCGAGCCACAGCCAGAGCAGCGCCGCCGCGAGCAACAGGACCGGCAGCAACACGCGCCAGGGAACCCGGAATGCCGGGGCGACCGTCTGAACCTGGTGATGACTGCCCTGGACCTGCCGCACCACCACCGGCTGCGCCCCTAACAGGGCTGCAGTTCGAGGATAATTTCGCCTGGCCATGCTCCCCTCCCCCTGCTGACGCTCGTAATTCACGCGCCGGGACGATACACCCGCTCCGAACGCGCAGTCTCCCCATGCCGCTCCAACGCCAGATCAATCAACCAGCTCAGCAGGCGCGGATAGGGGACGCCCGTCGCTTCCCACAATTTCGGGTACATACTGATCTTGGTGAACCCCGGAATCGTGTTGAGTTCGTTCAGATACACCGTGCCGCTCGCGTTATCGAGCAGAAAATCCGCCCGCACCATGCCGGCCCCATCAATGGCGCGATACGCGCGAATGGCCAGCTCCCGCACCTGCTCGCTCAGCCCGGCGCTGAGGGGCGCCGGAATGAGCAGCTGCGAGGCGTGCTCACCCTCGTCCAGATACTTCGCCGCGTAATCGTAGAACTCGCGGCTGGGGATGATCTCACCCGGCACCGACGCCGAGGGCGCCTCGTTGCCCAGCACGCTCACCTCAATCTCGCGCGCCGCCGGCACCGCCTGCTCAACCAGAATGCGCCGGTCGTAACAGGCGGCCTCCTGCAGGCCTTCCAACAAATCCGAGCGGCTCCGGCATTTGGTGATCCCCACCGACGAGCCCAAATTCGCCGGCTTGGTAAAAATCGGGTAAGGCAAAGTGCTTTCGACTTCCTCCAACACCGCCTGCGGCTCACGCTCCCACCGACGACGGCTGAGTCCCACGTAGGCGGCGATGGGCAATCCATGCGCCTTGCAGACGTCCTTGAAAAGGAGCTTATCCATGGCTACCGCCGAGGCCAGGACGCCGCAGCCCACATAGGGCACGTCCGCCAGCTCCAGCAGGCCCTGGAGGGCGCCATCCTCGCCGAACGTGCCGTGCAATACCGGGAAAACCACATCCACGCGCGAAAACAGGCGCAACCGGGCCGCCCCGTCCAGGGGCTCGATTTCCCACAGGCCCCGCCGCAGCGTGTCGGGCAACAACGCCACCGGGCGAACGCCCTCAAATATTTCGGCCTGCAGGGCCCCCAGCACGTCCTCCCCCACGATCCATGCTCCCTGGCGGGTAATGCCCACCTGGATGATGTCGTATTTGGCGGGATCGAGCGCCCCCAGCACCGATCGCGCCGAGGCCAGACTCACCTCGTGCTCGCCAGAGCGCCCGCCAAACAGCACCGCCACCTTCAATCTATCCCCCACAGTGACACTCCATTCCGAAAAATTCAATCTCCGGCTCCAAATGGACGCCGAACTGCCGTTCCACTTCCGTCTGCGCCAGACAGATCAACGCGAGATAGTCGGCCGCCGTCCCATCGCCCTCGTTGACGAAGAAATTGGCGTGTTGCGGCGAGATGACCACCCCGCCCACGCGCCGTCCCTTCAACCCGGCGGCCTCGATCAACCGACCTGCGTAATCCCCCGGCGGATTCTTGAACGTCGAGCCCAGGGTGCGCCCCGGCGGCTGCGCCCGCAGCCGCCGCGCCGTGTACTCGTCCGCTTTCGCCTGCAGCTGCGCCGCCTCGGCGGGCCGCAATTGGAACACCGCGGACAGTACCATCCATCCCTCCTGAGAGCCCTTGAGCCGGCTACGCCGATACGTGAACTCAAACCACGCCGGCTCAACCTGGACGATCTCCCCGGCGGGGCTGAGCAGCTCCGCCGAAAGCAGGACCATGGAGGTCTCACCGCCAAAAGCGCCGGCGTTGTTCACCACCATGCCCCCCACGGTGCCGGGCAACCCCACGGCCCACGTCAGCCCTCCCAGGCCGCGCTGCAGCGCGGCTCGCGCCAGCGGCGCTACCAATGCGCCGGTTTCGGCATGGAGGCGAAAGTGCTCCTCAAATCGGTACCCCCGCGCGTGATTGAGCACGACCACGCCAGGCAAGCCCGCGTCGCAGATCAGACAATTCGTCAGCCCGCCAAAGACCCACACCGGCAGCTCCAACGCGCGTGCGCCCAGGATCGCCTGCACCAGGGTTTCCCGATCCGGGGCCGTCACCAGCAGCTCTGCCGGGCCGCCAATGCCTGCCATCGAATACCGCGCCAGACGCCCCTGGCGTTCGGCGACGGCTCCCAGCTGGCGGGCCAGCGTCTCCAGACGGACTTCCACATCGGCTTTCACCGTGACGTAGACCTCCGCGACGCCGCGCTCGGGGCGCGCTCGACCAGCTGCATCTTCAAGCTCAGCGCCTGCGACTGATAGGCACGATAGCGGGATTTCTTGCGTTCCTGCACCCGCGCCAGTTTCGCCAAAGCTTCCATCAATCTGGACATGCCACCGTCTCCTTTCGCAATCGCGCTAACAACCGCTCACCGATCACATACTCGTCGCCGGCGCCCATCAGGAGCACCACATCGCCCGGCGCGACAAGCGCTTCCAGCAGCCGCACCGCCTCGTCCAGGGACGCCACCGCCTGCGCCGCCGGATGCGCCAGCTGCGCCGCCAGATCGTCCTGCGTGAAGCTGCCGTCGTCCACCTCACGGGCGGCATACACCGGCAACACCAGCACCCGATCCGCCTGCGCGAACGCCGTCATGAAATCATCCCAGAGCGCCTTGATACGGCTGAAAGTGTGCGGCTGCCACACCGCCAGCAGCCGTTGGCCGGGATAACGTTCGCGCGCCGCCGCCAGCACCACGCGGATCTGGGTCGGATGATGCGCGTAATCATCAATCACCGTCACCCCGCCCGCCGCGCCCAACATTTCAAAACGCCGCGCGGTCCCGGAGAAAGTCGCCAGCGCCGCCGCAGCCGTCTCGAAGGGCACTCCCAACTGCGCCGCCACGGCGAGCGCCGCCAGCGCGTTGAGGGCATTGTGCGCCCCCGGAATCTGCAAATGCACGTCTCCCAGCGGCCTCTCGTGCTCGAGCGCCGTGAAATCCACTCCCCCCGCGGCGTTAGCGCGCACGTTGACCGCGCGCCAGGCGACGTCTGCCCCTTCCGCCAGCCCGTAAAGGGTCACCCGGCCCTGGCTGGCGTGATAGGCCGCCGCTATCGCGTGCGCCACGGGATCATCATGGCAGGCAATCAACGTGCCGCCGGGCCGAATGCGCTGGGTGAACTCCCCAAACGCCAGGCGCAGGAAACGCGGACTGGCAAAACTGTCAGGATGGTCGAACTCCACATTGGTCACCACAGCAATAGTCGGCTCCAACGCCAGAAACGTGTTCCGGTACTCATCCGCCTCGATGACGAAATGCGGGCCGCTGCCGCTGCGGGCGTTGCTGCCGAGATTCCCCACCACGCCCCCGATGATATATGAAGGATCAAGGCCGGCCGCCAGCAACACCGTCGCAATCATGCCGGTGACCGTCGTCTTGCCGTGCGCGCCGGCCACGGCAATGACGTCGTAGCCTTCCAGCAGCAGCGGCAGGAAATCGGGACGTTGCAGCACGGGGATGCCGCGCGCGCGCGCCGCCTGCAGTTCCACGTTCTCAGCGGAGATCGCCGAGGACGCCAACACCACATCCGCCGCGCCGAGGTTCTCCGCGGCGTGCCCCAGCGTCACGGGGATGCCCTCAGCGCGCAGGTCGGCGACAAGCCGCCCCGCACTCCGGTCGGAGCCCTGGACGGCAAAGCCCCGCGCTTTGAGCACCCGGGCGATGGCCGACATCCCGGCCCCGCCGATGCCCACGATATGAATCTGTCGTACCTCTGCCAGTTTCACCATTTGAGGCGCCTCAAAGCGTCGTAAGCAGCCCCGTGCCCTTCAGGAATTCATAAGTATCCTGCGTGACACGAGTAGGGTGGTGTTGAGCCAGAATCATGCTGCAGAAAAATACCGTCTGTCTAACTTGAGGAGGGAATCTCCGGCCCTCTCTAAACCCCACTGAGATGGCAGCCACCCGGTGAGGGCCATCGGGCATGACAGCCAAAACATCCTGGCCCTCACTCCAACGCTTATGGTGGGCGTCGCCATGTGAAAGGAATCCACCCAAGCGTGCACTGGGTTCAAAATGGGAAATCCCCATTTCCAATTGCTGCAAACTCGCTTTATGTTCAGCCGGGCGCAATCGTGATTTCAATTCCACGAACCCAACCACAAAACGTTCTCTCCGTACTGTTGGCGGAAGTTCGGCAATCAACACTGCATCAGGACGCTGATCTCCGGGCCAAAAGCAATCATCCGCGTCAATTTGAACCACCACTACAGGCAGATCTCCCACAAAGCAGAGCTCCTGGCCGTTTGACGCCTCCACCATACAATTAGCGCGAGCGCCATGGGTTGGACATTTGGATAGGAATTCCATCACCCTCCTGCGTTATCAGCGGCTTGCTGAAGTTGCCAGCGCAACGCGCCAATGAGATTCATCTCATAGCTCAGTTCCTCACCCACACGCCCCAGCTCGGCTTCGCTGATGAAGCCTTCTTCCCGATCCAGCAAACTCCGCACCCGACCATCGCGAGCAAAGAAATAAGCTTCTACCTGGGCCGGCGCAAGGCGCAATTCTGGGGCGGGGACCTCTGGCTTAAGAAAAGGCTGATTGTCCCCCGTTTTGAGCTCCGATGCCAGCATCAGATTATTCAGCACATAGAGCACCGTCAACGAATGCGTCGTTAAGGTCACGTGGAAACCCTGATTCACCAGGTAGGCCAGGATTTTCACCAGGGCCCGCTGTGCGGCTGGATGAAGGTGCGTTTCTGGCTCCTCAAGATGTAAATATACCGGACGGGCCGGCTCGGGCAGCCCCCAAAGCGTCTGCGCCACCAACACTAACGGCCAGGCTTCCATTTGTCCAGAGGAAGCCATCTCGATTTCGATGGGCTGCTCGGTCCCCTCAGGAATCCATTGCCACCGACCGGCAAAGCGCCCCAGCTGCGAATACCGCACTTTGCCGCGCAAAGCAGGTTCAACAATCCCTTCAATGACGCGCGCCTGTGAGGGTATAGTCCCTCCTACTCGCTGCCATTCCTGAAAGATCCGTCCCGCCTCGGTCAAAGCACGGGAAAACTCCCGCATGGTCAAAGGCAAAACCTTATGCCCTAACATGCCCGGATCCGTATTCACAAACCGGGAGAAAAAAGAGCGCTCCGCCGGTATAAACAACGCCTGAGCAAATTGCGGGCGTTGCGAGGGATCGGCAAACCAGGCTCGAAGCCAACCCTCAACTTCCTGGTTAAAAGGCTTCAAAGGCGAGATCTTGCGATCCTTCTGCCGGATGGAAATCACCCGCCGGCGCTCCGATGCCAGGGCAGCTCCCTGGATGTAGCTGATCCGTGCTACCTCTCCCGGCTTCAAAAAAGATGCCAGAGCCCGATTGGTCGAATCGCCGCTACGAATACCCTCCACCACAGCGCGCACCGCCGTGTCGGGGTCACTCTGCCCACCGTAGCGTGCCAACAGGTATTCCGCATCACGGAAAAAATAGAGCAGCTGGCTCAGCAAAGATTTTCCCGTCCCTTGCTCGCCGATGAAGACCGTCAAAGGGCGAATGTGCAATTCCAGGGCTTCACGCCCGGCCTGCAGCGGCCCTAAATCTCCTCCCTCTACGCGCAACAGCTCCCCCGTTGACATTGCCATGTCCCTGTTCCTCACACAAATACGATCAGCACGAAAGTAAAGGCCAGCGCTATGCTGACGAACAGGATCTCATCCGTCATCCAGCTCAACGGCAAATAGCGCAGCAGGTCTTGTGCAAAGGCCGTGGTCGGCGGCGTGATGTGCCATATCCCATAGTTGAGTCCTGGGTCCGCCAGGAAGCCCCACACGACGCCGGCAATCAAAAAGCCGTTCAGCGCCCCCAGAAAGAAGCCCAACAGGCTGTCCTGCAACTTGTCCTTGCGCGCCTTGGCCCCCAGCGTCGTCGAGATTTTTGTCGTGGCATACCCAAAGCAGATGATGATCACGAAGATCCCAAAACGCACGTAAAACCACTCCTGCGGCTTTGTCTCAGACAGCGTTTTCAGCGAGGTATTCACCACCGGGATGAATCTCCACAGCACCAGTTCGATGAAACGCGCCAGCACCACCGATGAAGTGACCAGGAGCTCCTTGGCCCAGCCCCGCAACATGCCCACCAGGCCGAAGAGAAGCACCAGGCCCACAAAAACGGTCTCTAAAGGCACCATTTCAAGCCCCCTGTCCCCACGAAAGCATGAGGTCGGCGATGCGTCGCGCTGCGTCGGGACGCGCCAGTTCCTGCGCCGCAGCGCGTAGGGCCGCGCAGCGCTCCGGCGAACGCAGCAGCTCGCTGACCAGGGGCAGCAGCGTCGTGGCCAGCGTCTCGTCGGGCGTCACCACTGCCGCGCCCCGTTGCGCCAGCCACTCCGCGTTGACTTTCTGGTAGCGCCAGGCATGGGGATAAGGAACCAGAATCGCGGGCAGGCCGAAAAACGGGAATTCGCCCAACACCGAAGCCCCCGCACGCGAGAGCGCCAGATCCGCAGCCGCCAACGCCGCCCCCATCTCTTCATGCAGATAGGGAAATGCATGGTAACGTCCCCGCGCCGCCTCCGGCAGCGCCGCTGCCAGCGCCGCCACCTTTTCCCAATCCAGAGCGCCGGTCACATGCACCACCTGCGTCAGCGCTAACAGCGGCTCCAGATTGGCCATCACCGCCTCATTGATGGAACGCGCGCCCCGGCTGCCGCCAAAAACCAGCAGCACGGGCGCTTCCGCCGCGAGGCCCAACACCCGTCGGGCCGCCTCGCGCTCCCAACGCCCCAAGTCCTCGCGCAAGGGATACCCCGTCACCACGACCTTGCGGGCCGGCAGAAAAGTGCGGGACTCCTCTACCGTCACGGCGATCTGTGTCGCCAACCGCGCCACCCAGCGGAAGGACGCCCCCGGCTCGATGTCCGGCACGTAGAGCAGCACGGGAACCCGGCGCAACCGCGCCGCCACCGCGACCGGCACGCTCACGTAGCCCCCCGTCGTCAACACTGCCGCTGGTCGCTCGCGGCGCAACAACCGCAGCGCGGCGAAAAATCCACGCACCAGCTGCCAGGCGTTGAAAAGCGCTCGCCCCAGGGCCACCCCATGGACGCCGCCCGCCGGAATCGCCGTGAAGGGCACGCCCGCGCGCTGCACCAGTTCCGCTTCCATGCCGCCCTTCCCGCCAATCCAGGTCAGCGCGACGTCGGGATCAATGGCCCGCAAAGCCTGTACGACGGCTACTGCCGGATAGACGTGCCCGCCAGTCCCGCCAGCTGCGATCCAAAATCGCATCCCAGTCTCCTTTGGGGCGCCCCCTGGATACGCCCAGCAGCACCCCCACTCCCGTCAAGGTCACCAGCATCTCCGAACCGCCATAGGAAAAGAAGGGCAACGCCGTCCCGGCGAACGGCACCAACCCCGTCATGACCAGGATGTTGAGCAACGCGCCCAAAACGATCATCGTAGTCACGCCAAAGGCCAGCAGCGCCCCAAAAGGATCGGTCGTCTCCAGCGCGATGCGATAGCCACGATAGGCAAAGAGCGCGAAAAGCCCCAACACCAGCGCCACGCCGATCAAACCCGTCTCCTCACCGATCACGGCAAAAATGGAATCGGTATGCGGGAAGGGCAGATAGCCAGTCTTCAGCAATCCGCGACCTACCCCCACGCCGGTAATGCCTCCCTCGGCCAGCGCCATGAGCGAGCGCTGCGCGTGATAGGATAGCTGCGAAGGATCCTTCAACGCGGCGACATAGTTGATCAACCGTTCCCGCGCATGAGTGAGTTGCCACGCCAGCAGCCCAAACGCGCCTCCGCCGATGAGCAGCGAGAGGAAAATCTGGATCGGGTCGCCGCCCGCGAAAAAGAACATCAGCAAGCCCGTCGCCGCGAGCAAGGCCGCGATGCTCAGGTCGGGTTGCAGCGCTACCAGGCCGCACAGCACGCCCAGGATGATGGCGAAGGGAAACAGGCCATACCGCACTTGATGGAGCTGTTCCCCCTTGGAGGCCAGCCAGGCGGCAATGTAGATCACCGTCGCCAGCCGCGCGAAAACGCCGGGCTGTACCGATATCCCCAAAATCTCGAACGAGCGTTGGGCGCCCAAAAGGGTCTGACCAAAGAACAGCACGATCACCAACAACACCAGGGTGACAAAGATGATCGGCACCGCCAGCCTCTGCAGCAGCGTGTAGGGAAAGTACATGGCGGCCACCATTGCCAGCAGCCCCAACGCCACCCACTTCAATTGCTGATGCCAGAACGCAATGTCCACATAGAGCGTCGCGCTGTAGAGCATGAGCAACCCAAAGGACAGCAAGGCCGCCGTCGTCACCAACAGCAGCGAATCCATGTGCAGGGGTTTGTTTTTGGTTCTCGCGGTCATCCTTCCCCCTTCGCCCGGCTATGGCAGCGCCTGCACCAGGGCTCGAAAGCGCTCACCCCGCTCGGCAAAGTCGCGGAAAGCGTCGAAACTCGTCCCTCCCGGCGAGAGCAACACCACGTCGCCAGGGCGCGCTGCCTGCGCGGCGGCGCTGACCGCCTGTTCGAGCGTGTCCGCGTAGAGGATTTGCTCCAGCACACACGGGCCGGCATCCTCGGCCAGCGCGCGACGCACGTGCCCATCAATGAGCGCCCGCGCTTCGCCGAAAAGCACCAGCACCCGCACCCGCCGCTTCACCTCACGCGCGAACGTCTCCCAGGGCAGGTTCTTATCGCGTCCGCCCGCCAGAAGCACCAACGGCTCGTCGAAAGCGGCCAGCGCCGCCAACACCCGCTCCGGCGCGGTCGCAATCGAATCGTTGATCCACGTCACCTCATGCCAGCGCCGCACCACTTCCAGCCGATGCTCCACGCCCGTGAAAGCCCCGATCGCCCGGCGCATCGCTTCGGGGGACGCCCCCGCCGCATCGCTCAGGGCGATCGCCGCCAGCGTGTTGACGAGGTTGTGGAAACCGCGCAAATGTACCTCGCCGCGCCGACAAATCTCCCGCTCCTGCCCCTCGCGGCGCAACATCAACGCCTCGCCGCGCAAAAAGGCGCCGGTCTCCACGGCGGTCATACCGCTGAAATACCGCACCTCCGCGGCCGTCTGTTCCGCCAGCCCGCGGGCATTCGGTTCATCATAGCCGAGCACCGCCACGTCCTCCGGGCGCTGATAGGCGACGATGTGCGCTTTCGCCGCGATGTACGCCGCCATCGTCTTGTGCCGATCCAGGTGATTGGGCGTGATGTTGAGCACGCCGGCGATGTGCGGGCTGCACTCCATCACCTCCAGCTGGAAGCTCGAGAGCTCCATCACCACCCGGTCGGTAGCAGCGATGTGCGGCAGATCCGCGATCAGCGGGTTGCCGATATTGCCCCCCACCCAGGTCTGAAACCCCGCCTCGCGCAAGATGGCGCCCACGAGGGCCGTCGTCGTCGTCTTCCCCGCCGAACCGGTGATGCCCAGCACCGGCGCGGGAGATTGGCGGATGAATTCCTGCGCGTCGTTGCTCACCGGAATGCCGCGGCGCTGCGCCTCCACCACCAAAGACAAATCCGCCGAGACGCCGCCGCTCAAACACAGCAGGTCGCAGTCATCCAGCAGGCTGAGGGGATGCTCACCCAGCACGTAGCGAATTGGCCACGTCGCGAGCTCCGCCATGTCCGCCGCCAGCGCCTCAGGGGAGCGCAGGTCCGAGACGACCACGGAGAGGCCCCGCCCGGCGAAGTGCCGCGCCAGTGCCTTCCCCTGTCGCGCAAATCCCAGAATCACCACCGTGTTGTTCGACGTCGTCATGGATTCACTCATCACAAAAGGCGCCACGTCCGCCGCGCCCGATCTCAGATCAATGCCAGAGCCACCCCCGCCATCGCCGCCAGCAGCGCGACCAGCCAGAAACGCTGCACCACTTGCGTCTCCGACCAGCCCAACAACTCGAAGTGATGGTGCAGCGGCGTCATCTTGAAGACCCGCCGGCCCTCGCCGTACTTTCTCTTCGTGTATTTGAAATACGTCACCTGAATGATGACGGAGGCCGTCTCCGCCACGGGCACCAGCATCACCAACGGCAGGATCAACCACTGCCCGGTCATCAACGCCACCGTCCCCAGCGTCGCGCCCAGCGCCAGCGAGCCGGTATCGCCCATGAACATCTCCGCCGGGTGCGCGTTGTACCACAGAAAAGCGAACGACGCTCCCACGATCGTGAAGCAGAACCGCTCCAGGTAGATCTGCCCCTGCAAATCGGCGATGATGCCGTAAGCCACGAAGCCGCTCGCCAGGATGATGCCGGCCAGGCCGTCCAGACCGTCAGTCAGGTTGGCGGCATTGCTCGCGCCGATGATGACCAACATCGCCACGGGAATGTAGAACAGGCCGATGCTGATCTTTTCGGGCACGCCGGGGAGAGCGATGCTCTGCAGATCCAGCCCGTAGTACATGACCAGCGCCACGAACAGGGTAAAGAGCAGCTCCAACCGCATCTTGAAGCGCGCGCTCAGGCCCTCGCCGCGCCGAACCCCCGTCAGATCGTCCCATGCCCCCAAGGCGCCATAGGCGACCAACACCCCCAACGGCACCAGGATCGAACGTCCGATAACGGTCTGTCCGATCAGGTTGTAAACGTTCAACGCCACGGTGATCAGCACCACCGGCACGAGGATCAACAGGCCGCCCATCGTTGGCGTCCCCATCTTCGTCAGATGGCCGCTCGGCCCCTCGATGCGGATGCGCTTCCCAATCCGCCACTTCCGCAGCAGGCTGATGTAAGGACGGCCCCAAAATACCGCCATGATAAAGGAGATACTGGCCAGGATCAGTGCAAACCCCATGGCTGTGCCCTACCCTTTCGCCGCGCGGCTTAACGCGCTGACGATTTCCTCCATGCGCATCGCGCGCGAGCCCTTCACCAAAATCACGTCGTGCGGCTCCAGTACCTCGAGCAGCCAGGCCAGCGCCTCGGCATTGGTGGCCGCCTCATGCACCCGTTCCGGCGGCATCCCGCAGAGCCGGGCGCCGCGAGCCATGAGGGCGCCGCGCGGGCCGACCGTCACCAGGTGCGCCGCCACATCAGCGGCGCGACATCCTACCTTGAGGTGCCCTTCCTCCTCATAGGCGCCCAACTCCAGCATGTCGCCCAACACCGCAATCTTGCGCCCCTCGAGGTCCGCCAGCAAGTTCAGCGCCGCGAGCGCCGACGGCGGGCTCGAGTTGTAGGTATCATCGAGCACCAACGTCTCCTGCGGCCCCGGCGTCGAGACCAAGCGCAGCTGCGCGCCCGGCGTCTGCAGCCCCTCGATGATTTCCTGCCAGCTCAATCCCAGGATCAGGCCGGCCGCAGCAGCGCGCAACAGCGTATGGACGCTGTGTCGTCCCAGCAACGGCGCGCGCACGTACACCGCTTCCGACCCATAGTGGAGCCGCGCCCGAATGCCCTCCAGTCCCAGGCTCTCGACCTCATCGGCCCACAGATGCGCCGCCGGGTCGAGCCCGTAGGTGAAGACGCGCGCCCGCGTCGCCTCCGCCATCGCCCGCACGAACGGATCGTCCTCGTTGAGGATGGCGACGCCCTCCGGCGCGGGCGGCAACGCCTCGACCAGCTCCCGCTTGCCCAGCGCAATGTTCTCCAGACTGCCGGCGCGCTCGGCGTGCACCGGCTCGACGTTGGTGAGGATGCCAATCTGCGGGCGCGCGATCTCCGCCAGGCTGCGAATGTCCCCCCGGACGTACATACCCATTTCCAACACCACCAGGTCATGTTCGGCGGTGAGCTGCAACAGCGTCAACGGCAGGCCAATCTCGTTGTTGTACGAGCCCGTGCTGTGCAACACGCGATACCGCTGCTGCAACACCCGCGCCGTCACTTCCTTCGTGGTGGTCTTCCCCACGCTGCCGGTGATGCCAATGACGCGGACATCGAACTGCTGACGCCAGAACGCCGCCGCGCGTTGCAATCCCTGCAGCACCGCCGGGACCTTCAGAATCACCGGCGCGCTCACGGTGTGCTGAGGCAGTGCAGCGTCCGTCAGATCGAGGACCGTCGCGCCGGAAAGATCGCCTCCCAAAGGCGCGCCCGCGTCTACCACGGCCGCCACGGCGCCCCGCGCCAGGGCATCGCCCACAAAGGCGTGCCCGTCCGCCGTTTCGCCGCGAAACGCGAGGAAGACCGCCCCCGGCCCCGCCTTACGGGAATCCAGAATCGGCGTGATCGGCATTTCCAGGCCCGCGAGTCGTCCGCCGCCCAGGCCCTCAATCAAATCGGCCAGCGTCAAAACACGCCCGGTCCGTTTTTTACTGCTCTGACGTGCCATCGTCTCTCAAACCTGTGTCCTGCTCTTAAAAAACATTTCGTCGAGCCGGTCTGACCGACTCAACGCCGCTGCCTGCCTCGAAAACCTGAACGCCGTTCGCCCCTCAACCGCCCGGCGGGCAGTGCAACAGCACCAATAACCGCGCCGCAATCCGTTGAAACACCAGCGCGGCGGTCTGCGTGCCCCAACGCAAGGACGGGTCAATGCCGGGCCGATCCAGCTTCACCATGATCAAGACCTGCGGGTCGGGCAGCGGCCCAAAGCCCACGAACGAAGCAATCACGTTGTGGGGGTCATAGCCGCCGGAGACGGGAATCTGCGCCGTCCCCGACTTCCCCGCAAGGCGATATCCTGGCACCGTTGCCTGCTTCATGTTGGTTTCGATAGCGCGCGCCATCAATTCGGTCAGGGTGTGCGCCGTCTCCACCGAAATCACCTGGCGCACCGGCATGGGCGCGATGGGGACCCGCGTCCCATCGGCGGCGATCCGCTCCGCCACCAGGTGCGGTTGCATCAAGACGCCGTCGTTGGCGATCGCCGCGACGGCGGCAGCCATCTGCAGCGGCGTCACCGCGATCCCCTGACCGTAGGCATTGGTGGCGAGAAAACCATCTTGCCAGTCCCACTGCTCCGGCGTGTGAACCACGCCGTTTTCCTCGGCTTCCAGCTCCACGCCCGTCGTCTGGCCAAAGCCGAAAGCGCGCACGTAGTGATAGAAGCGGTCCGCGCCCAAAACGCGCGTCGAGAGCGTCGCCGCGCCCACGTTGAGCGAATGCGCCAGCAAACCTTCCAGATCTTGCACGCCGTAGGCCCGGTGATCCCAATTGCGCACCGGCACGCCCCCGTACTCGATCAAGCCGCGATCCTCATAGGTCCAGCCGGTGTCCACCAATCCCAAGTCCAGCGCCGCCGCCACCGTAACCAATTTGAACACCGACCCCGGCTCATACGTCTGGCTGACGGCCGGATCCCGGAAGAGCGCCTCCTGCCCCGCAGCGACATAATCGGCGTAGCGCGAGGGTTCGTAGGTCGGACGGCTCGCCAGCGCCAGAATCTCGCCCGTCCGGGGGTTCATCACGATGATCGTGCCCGCCTCCGCTTTGTATTCGAGCAACGCCCGGTCCAATTCTCCCTCGATATACGCCTGGAGGGTGCGATCGAGGGTCAGCCGCAAGTCCATCCCCCGAACCGGCGTCACCGAACGGCCCGCCACTTCATCGGGCAGCGGCTCATTGAATCCGGAGACCTGGCCTTCCGACCGCTGCTGGGGGACGAACAACAGCGGCCATTGATCCGCCTGAATCCCGTAGCCATTGCCGTCGGCATTCACAAACCCCAACACGTGCGCCGCGAGCGCCCCCTCCGCGTAATACCGTTTCCAGGTAGGGACGAAAACAATCCAGGGCAGCTCCAACTCCTGCACCTGGCGCACCGTGTCCGAGGTCACCTCCCGCGCCAGAGGACGCCACACACTCGTCGCCGGCTCCCCCTCCGGGAAGGTGAGCGCCGTCTGCAATTCCGCTTCTGGCCGATTGAGCAACACCGCCAGCTGTGGGGCATACGCTTCGGCGTGATATTCGCGCTGCAGGTAAGCGTCCACGTCATAGACCGGGAGGTTGCCCACCAGCAAATCCCCGTTCCGGTCGAACAAGTCGCCCACCCGCTCTTCGGGCAGCGAGTACTGCCGTTCAAGCAGCTGTTTGGCCTCCACCACATATCGCCGATGCTCGAAGACCTGGAGACGCACCAGCTGCCCCACGATCAGGAGCACCAGGGCCCCCAACAGCAGCACAATCAAGCGCAGGCGAACTTCTGGACCTCGCAACATCTCATGGCTCCGGCAAGACCAGATACTGCACGTTCTCCGCCGGCACGTACCCCAGCGCGATCGAACGCTGCTGCAGCACCGGAATGCTGCTCAGGCGGGCAGTTTCCACCGTGAGCCACTCATTCTTGCGCTGCCATTCCACCAGCTCCCGCTCCATTTGCCAGACCTGCCCCGAAAGCCGGGTGTTGTGCGCCACCACGGCCAGGTAGAGCGACGCCAGCAGCGTCGCTATCACCACGACCACCAAAAACACGCGCGCCAACGCGCGGTCGAAGGCCTCCTGTCGCCGTTGAACCCCGTGGGTGCGTTTCTGCCAGGTGACGCTCATCTCAAATCTTCTCCACCACCCGCAATTTCGCGCTGCGACTGCGCGGATTCGCCGCGAGCTCGGCAGCTCCCGGCGTGAGCGGTTTGCGCGTGATCAGCCGCAGCGTCGGCTGTCGTCCGCACGTGCAGACCGGCGCCTCTGGCGGGCAAATGCAGGGATGCACCCCCTGCTGGAAGAAGCGCTTCACGATGCGATCCTCTAAAGAATGAAAGGTAATCACCGCTAACCGCCCCCCGGCGCGCAGCACGTTGACCGCCTGCGGCAACGCCGTCTCCAGAGCTTCCAATTCGCCGTTGACCGCAATCCGCAAGGCCTGGAAGCTGCGGGTCGCGGGATGCAGGGAGCGCGAGCCCGTGCGCCCGGTCGCGGCGACAATCACCCCGGCCAACTGCGCGGTGCTATGAATCGGTCGCGCCGCGACGATGGCCCTGGCGATGGCGCGACTGCGCGGCTCTTCGCCGTAACGCCACAACAACGCCGCCAGCTCGCTTTCCGGCAGGTCGTTGACCAGCTCCGCCGCCGTCAGCCCGCCCGCCGTCGGGTCGAAGCGCATGTCAAGCGGCCCCTCATGCCGGAAAGCAAAACCGCGCTGTGGGTCGTCTATCTGGTAAGATGAAAATCCCAAGTCCAACAAAACCCCGTCGGCGGGGAAAAAGCCCTCGCGGTGCGCCGTGGCTTCCAGGGCCGCGTAGCTCTCATGGATCAGGCGCACCCGCAAGCCAAAAGGCTGGAGTCGCGCCTGCGCCCGCGTCACGGCCTGCGGGTCTCTGTCGAGCCCCAACAGCCGCCCATCAGGCGCACTGGCTTCCAACAGCGCCGCAGCGTGTCCTCCACCGCCAACCGTCCCGTCAATGTACGTCCCGCCGGAGGTGACCGCCAGCCCGGTCAGCACTTCTGCCAGCAACACCGACAGATGCTGACCGGCAGAGACGAGGCTCAGATCTGCAGATTCTCCCATAACGCCGGGTTTTCCTCCATCATGGCCAGCTCACGGGCATTCTGTTCTGCCCAGCGTTTGGGGTTCCAAAACTCAAGGTACTGATCCAGCCCGACGATCAACACCTCGCTGGCTACGTCCAGGCCGGCATGTTCCCGCAGCCGCTCGGGCAACAAAATGCGTCCCTGACGATCGGGGAGGACATCCGTTGCTTCTGCAAAGAGGAAGCGCCGCAAAGCGCGCCCGGGAATGGAAGTCATGGGAAGCGCGTTGACTTTCCGGGCAAGTTCTTCCCACACTTCCATGGGGTATAATGTGATGCAGGGGTCGAACGAGCGCGTGATGATCACACGCTCTCCCAAAATCTCGCGGTAGCGAGAGGGGATGATGACGCGCCCCTTCTCATCGAGTGAATAGAGTGCCTGACCCAGGAACATGGAAATCGAGCTCCCGTAGCGGTTGTGAGCAACGCCAGGAGAGGGGCACAGTCCCCACAATCACCCATCTCTCCCCACTTACTCCCACATTATAGACTAGTTTCCCAAATTTTGCAATAGGGAAATCCCAAAATTCAAGGAATTTGGGATAACTCGCGCGGGAAGCAAACGCCGTCTCCAACGCCATTGCCGTCATCCCCACCTGGGCTATAATGCAGGGCATGTTACACCTGGAACGCTTGAGGACGGCGATCGAAGCGCTGAGTCAGCAGGCCCGGCAACATCAGCAACAGGCCGAAGCCGAGCTGACGGACGTGCTGCGGTGGCTGGAAACCGCGCCCTCGCCCGCCGCCTTACGCGAGCGGACTCCTCCGCCAGACCGCCCCGGCGAGGAAGTCGCCCTTCCGTTGCAGGACCTGCCCCTGACCAGCCGCCTGGAGGCGTTGGACGCCCCCGCGCCCAGCAGCGTCATCATCGGCGTGGACGGCTCCCAAATCGCGCCCGACCGACATGCGCTCGCGCTCTACTACGTCATCCAGGTGGGGGCTTTGATCTTCCGCTACAACGGGCAGGCGCCGACACCTGTTCAGGAGGCCGAACTGCACTTCGCGGAACACGAGCTCTTCGACACTGAGGGGTTGCTCATCACCGGGCAGCTGGGGATGCGCCGCACCGTCGCCGAAATGAGGTTGGCCGTCGCGCTGGCGGAAAAGGTCCGCGCTGAGGGGGTTCCGACGCCCATCCTGACACTCACCGATGGGCCCCTGCTCTGGCCCTACAGCGGCAGGAGTGACGAGGAGGCTCGCGCTCTGTTGCCGGGGTATTTTGCCGCCTTCGACCGCCTGCGCGAGCTCGGCGCGTTGCCGGCCGGCTTTGTGGAACGGCCCGGCGGCCGGGGACTCATCGAATTACTGTGGCAAAGCCGCCTCGATGAGAGCGGCTCACCGCAACGCCAGGGGGAACGTCACCCCGAGGCCGTGGATGACGAGCTGCTGATGGCTCACTTTCTCGCGCCCGGCGAACGCTCCGTCTGGCTCACGCGCCCCTCACAGATGAACGAGCGCCATGGCCGGCATGGGCACCCGATCTGGTTCTGCTACGTCAACCTCGGCGAGAAGGGGCTCCCCGTCATCGCGCGCCTCGAGGTCCCGCGCTGGGCGGCGGAGCGCGACGATTGGGCGCTGGCCCTGCACACGACGCTGCTGCATCAAGCGCGCCTGCTCAACGGCAATCCCTACGTCCTGGCGCGCGCGCACGAGCTCGCCCTTGTCACCCACCAGGATCAGGCCGCGCTGGAAAGCCAGTTGCACCGGCGCCTGCTCGAACGCGGCCTCATCACCCGCCCGTCCGAAAAAGCGCGCCAGAAGAGATTTTTCTGATTCCGGAGGTCCTGATGCATCAAACCGCGCCCTCGATTCCCATCGGCAACGTGCTGCGGGCTGATATTCGCAGCTTCGTCGTCGCCTCGCGCATCCCCGAACCCGACGTGCCCACATTCGGGACGTTCGTGCGGGCGCCCATTCAACAAGGTCGGGCCCAGCTCCTCGGCCTGGTCTACGACATCCGCCTGCAAGACGACCCCTTCCTGCGCGACCTGGCAGCCTCGGTCGTCGAGGGCGATCCCGACTATGAGGAAATCATCCGCGACCAGCGGGAGGTGCGCGCTGTACCGGTGGAGATTTCCGTCGTGGCAGTGGCCTACGGGGACGAAAACGGCTATCACTACGGCCTGCCGCCGCAGCCGCCGATGATCCTGCATCGCATCCACGTCTGCACGCCCGACGAGGTACGCGTCCTCACGAGTCAGCCCGATTTCCTGCGGCCGCTGTTGGAAAACCGCGACGTGCCGGCCGACGAGCTCATCACGCGCGTCCTGGTACGCGCGGCGCCCCTTCACGGCACGCCAGGCTCCGGCGCGTACCAGGAGTATCTGCTCCAGGCCGGGCGCTATCTGGCTCGCCGCCTGGGGCACGAACCGCTGCGCCTGGAAACCATCCTGCAACAATTACAGGCGTGACGTCACCGAAAATGCCCCAAGAGCGCGCTATGGCCCGGCGACCTTCCCCACCGGCGCGGCATAGATGACGAATTCCTCCTCGCCGTCCACGCCGAGAAGCGCGTCCGCCAGCCGTTGATCGTACGACGCGACGGCGCAGGCCCCCGCACCGATGGCTTCCGCCGCCAGATAGAGATTCTGGCAGACGTGTCCCGCATCCAACGCGATCAGTTTCGGAGAGAGGAGGCCATAGCGCCACTCCGTGCGGTACGGAATCGCCGTCCAGAAGAACGTCACCGCGCTGCGCGCCACGAAGGGCTGGCCATTGCAGGCCTCTGCCGCACGCGAGGGCAATTCCGGATCCTCGCGCAAGAAGCCCAGCTCGTGCTCCAACGAGAGGTAGCGATACAGGCCCGGTTTCACGCTCTCGACCCGGTTGACGACGAGATACGTCTCGAAAGGATGACGCGCTCCGGCAGAAGGCACCGTGCGGAACGTCGCCACCCCCTCGCGGAAGAGACCGCGCACGCCCTGGGTCGCCCACAGGAGGAAGGAGAGCTCCTCCAGCGTGAGGGGCGTCTCGGCGTACTGGCGATGGCTTTCGCGGCGCCGTAGTACCTCGATCAGCGGCAACGTTCCCACCGTCAGCTCCGCCGGCGGGACCAGGGCCACGCGCGGCGCCGCTTCGGGAAATGGCTGCTGCAAAGGCGGCCGCGGCAAGCGTTTCCGCTGATCCGTCTGCAGCTCGTCAAAACGCTCCCAGGCGCCACTTTTCAAAAACTCGCGGTGAATCCGGCTATCGTGCTCCGTCATGGCAACTCCTCCAAAATCTAGAGATCAGTGAGCCGTGAGTAGAGAACCACCGTCTCTGCTGCCCGTTCCCGCGTTCACAAGGTTTTCTCTGTGTCCTCCGCGCCCCCGTGCTGGACTTCCCCCGCGCCGGCATCCTTTTCCCCGGGCCGATCTGCGACGGTCTGTGAGACCGACGGTTCCCCTGCGCGCGCCGCCAACATGCGGGGCACATAGCGTTGCACCAACCACCGCGAGAGGGCAAACAGCAGCAGCAGAAATACCGCTACCCCCCATGTCCCTACCCACCCGTAGAGTGTCATCATGATGATGATGGATAGGACCACCACCACCAACATCGCTCCCATCCATCCCAAAAGCAGAAAGAACTTGTGATAATCAAACGGCGTTTTGTCTTTCTTCATCGCGGATACTCCTTTCACATCTCATTATATCCCCAATCCCCTGAAGGCTGAAGCAACGCTAGGGCGTGGACGGCCCGAGCCCTTCTCCAGTTGACACGCGCCTTCTTTTAGTTACAATCGCACTCACGACGGTCGAACACCGTCTCGACTGCCCGTAGCCGCGGAGGAAATGACCCATGACCCAGAAATTGACCAGCGCCGAGATTCGCCAGGCTTTCCTGGACTACTTTGCCCAGCGTGGTCACACGATTGTGCCCAGCGCCAGTCTCGTGCCGCAAGAAGATCCCACCCTCTTGTTCACCAACGCCGGTATGAACCAATTCAAGGACGTCTTCCTGGGCACGGGGACGCGCCCTTACACCCGCGCTGTTGATTCGCAAAAATGTATGCGCGTTGCCGGCAAACATAACGATCTCGACGATGTGGGACGCGATGGCACCCATCACACCTTCTTCGAGATGCTGGGCAACTGGTCCTTCGGCGATTACTACAAAAAGGAAGCCATCGGCTGGGCCTGGGACTTGCTCACCCGCGTCTACGGCCTGGAGAAGGGCCGCTTGTGGGCGACCATCTTCAAGGACGATCAAGGTGAGTTGGGCGCCGACGAGGAGGCCGCCGCGTGCTGGCGCTCCGAGACCGACATCGCACCCGATCACATCCTCGCCTTCGGGCGCAAGGACAACTTCTGGGAGATGGGGGACACCGGCCCCTGCGGCCCCTGCTCCGAAATCCACTACGACCGTGGCCCCGAAGCCTGCAACAAACGCGGCGTGCCCGGGCACGTCTGCCGCGTCAACGGCGACTGCACCCGCTTCACCGAAATCTGGAACCTCGTGTTCATCCAATACAACAACCGGGGCCACTACGCTCTGGAGCCGCTCCCCGCCAAACATGTGGACACCGGCATGGGCTTCGAGCGGCTCACGGCGCTCCTCCAGGGCGTGGAATCCAACTATCACACCGACCTCTTCTGGCCCATCATCCAGAAGGCCCAGGCGCTCGCCGGGCAGACCGACGCCGAACGTGAGGCCGAATTCACCGCCTACCGGGTGATCGCCGACCATACCCGCGCCTGCACCTTCCTCATCGGCGACGGCGTGCTGCCTGCCAATGAGGGACGCGGCTACGTGCTGCGCATGGTGCTGCGCCGCGCCGTCCGCTTTGGGCGACGCCTGGGCTTCACCCGCCCCTTCATGGCCGAGCTGGCCCAGCTGGTCATCGAAATGATGGGCCAGCAATTCCCGGAACTGCCGCAGCGCGCCGATTTCATCATGGCGACCCTCACCGGCGAGGAAGAGCGCTTTCTGCGCACGCTGGATCAGGGCCTCGCGCGCCTTGACGAGATCATGACAAGCCGGAAAGCCATCGGCAAGACCGACATCCCCGGCAACGACGCCTTCTTCCTCCATGACACGTTGGGCCTGCCCCTGGAGGTGACCAAAGACATCGCGGGGGAACAGGGCTTCACCGTGGACGAGCCGGGTTATCACGCCGCCCGCGAGGCGCAGCGCGCCCGCGCTCGCGCCGCCGGCGACTTCAAAATGGAGGAGGATTCCCGCGCCCGCCTCTATGCAGAACTGGCGGCAGCCGTGGAATCTCTCCACCCCGAGCCGTTGAGTTACGACCCCTACGGCCCACTGGAAGTAGAGGCTGAGGTGGTAGGCCTGCTCGCCTGCGACGCCGTGATGGACACCGCGATCGAGGGCCGGGACGTGGAGCTGGTGCTGAACGCCACTCCCTTCTACGTGGAATCCGGCGGACAGGTGAGCGACACGGGGCGCATCGTCGGCCCCAACTGGGAAGTCGAGGTCACCGACATGAAACGCCCGCAGGCAGGGCTGATCGTCCACATCGGGCGTGTGGTGCGCGGTCGTCCCAAAGTGGGCGATCGGGCGACCGCGTGTGTAGATGCGGCACGCCGCTGGGACATCCGCCGCAATCACACCGCCACCCATCTGCTGCATCACGCGCTGCGGCAAGTCCTCGGCAGTCACGTCGCGCAGGCTGGTTCGCTGGTGGCGCCAGAACGGCTGCGCTTCGACTACAACTTCGAGAGGCCGCTGACGGGCGAACAGCGTGCGGAGATCGAACGGCTGGTCACCGAGGCCGTGCTCGCCAACTACCGTGTCGAAGCGCGCCAGGAAGCCTACCGCGACGCGCTCAGCCAGGGCGTGATCGCGCTCTTCGGCGAAAAATACGGGGACGTTGTGCGCGTGTTGCGCATCGGCGAGCCGGAGGCGCCCTACAGCCAGGAATTGTGCGGCGGCACCCACGTCAGCCGCACGGGCGACATAGGCCCCTTCTTCATCGTCTCGGAGAGCGGCATCGGCGCGGGCATCCGCCGCATCGAAGCGGTGACCGGACGAGGCGCGCTGGAGCTGTTCCAGGCCCTTCGCACGCGGCAGGAGCAGATCGCCGCAGCATTGGAGACGACGCCCGAACAGACACCGCAGCGCGTCCAGCGACTGTTGGAAGACCTCCGCGCCGCGCACAAAGAAGTCGAGCAATTGTACCGCCAGCTGGCGCGGGCCGACTTCGAGGCCCTGCTAGGCCGCGTCGTCGAAGTGGAGGGCGTGCCGGTGCTGGCAGCGCACGTCGCCGCGCCCGATGTCGAGACGCTCCGCGAGATGGCCGACTGGTTCCGGGATAAGATAAAGGGCGGCGTCATCGTGCTGGGGACGGTGATCGAAGACAAGCCGCTGTTCATCGCCGCGACGACGAAGGAACTGAACGCGCGCGGTATCCATGCCGGCAACCTGGTCAGACAGGTGGCGCAGCGCGTGGGCGGCGGCGGCGGCGGGCGGCCCGACATGGCGCAGGCCGGCGGACGCGACGTCAGCAAACTCGATGAGGCGCTTGCCGCGGTGGAGGAATTAGTGCGAGCAGCGTTGCAAGCCTGACGCCAGGACTGCCCCTTGCCACAACAAATTTAGCCGCAGAGAACATCGAAAGCGCATGATTCTTTGCTTTGGGCCTTTCGATGGCGAACTTGGCAAATCCCCAAGTTGTGGCATACTGCCCCCCGATGGCAGAACAATCAAATTTCGCAGTCCTGCAGATTGCGCCCACCGACGATCGTTACACGGTGCGGGAGCTGTTGCGCCGGGCGACCGTCAAACAGCTGCTGCTGGTGCTGCCCTGGGAAGTCTCGGACAAGGGATGGCGTGCGCCGCTGGACTTCGAGGTGCTCGCCCGCGCCAGCCTGGAAGAGGAACTGGACGTCGCCATGGTCGTGGAAGACCCGGAGCGACGGCCCCTGGCGCGGGAAGCGGGATTCGTCGTCTTTCCCAGCGAGGAAGCCGCCCGCGCGGCGATAGCGCAAAGCCGGCGCTTTCCGGCGCAGCGTCGCCCGCAACGCCCCCAACCGCAAGTCCGTCCCCCCTGGGCGGAAGACCCGCAGCCGCGCGAGCTGCCCCTCTCCCGCCGCCGCCATGGCTGGCAGTGGCTCCTGGAAGGGCTGGTGGCCCTGGTAGTTTTGGGCGTGCTGGTCGGCTTCGCCTTCCTGCTGCTCCCTTCGGCGAAGGTGCAATTGACGCCGCAAAGTCGCACCTTCAGCCTCATCGTGCCCGTGTCAGTGGACCCGGATCTCAAAGAGGTAGACCTGCAGCGCAACGTCATTCCCTCGCGGCGCGTCGGCGACGAATTTGAGAGCTACGCCGAGGTGCGCCCCACCGGCCAGAGCTATGCCTTCTCCGGCAAGGCCACGGGCTATGTCGTCTTCTCCAATCTGCTCGGGCAACCCTACCGCGTCCCCAAAGGGACGCTCGTCCGCACCTCCAGCGGCTCCTATCCCGTGCGCTTCCTCACTACCGAGGAGATCACGGTGCCGCCGCTGGGACAGGAACGCGCTCCCATCGAGGCGACGGAGGAAGGCCCGCGCGGCAATGTGGATGCGTACCAGATCAACTTCGTCGAAGGCGTGGCCGGCTTCGCGCTCAAGGTGACTAATCCCGAGCCGATCAGCGGCGCCAAGAGCCAGATCGTCACGATGGTCACCGAGGCCGATAAGGAGCGCGTGTGGAGCATCGCCGCGCAACAGGTGCTCGACGTGGCCTATGAGGAATTGGTGCAAGGCGGCTATCTAGAGCCGGGGGAATTCCTGCCCCGCCAGAACCTCACCATTCAGGCCGTGCCCAAAGAGGCCTACACCCATCTCGCCGGCGAACAGAGCGACGTGCTGGGATTGTCGTTGCGGCTGTTGATCACGGGGGAAGCCGTGCGAGCGCAGGACGTGCAGGCAGTGGCGTACCGCCAACTCGCGCAGGCCCTCCCCGAGGGCTACACCCTCACGGACATGCGCTTCGAGGTGGGGGAATCCGCCGAAGAGGACGTCGGCCCCGGACGGTTCACATTCTATGTGACCGCGCAGGGCCTGGCGGCGGCCTCGCTGGACCTGGAGACGGCCCGCCGCGAGATCCGCGGGCTGCGCCTCGCCGAGGCCAGCGCCGCGCTGAGCGAGACCCTCCTGCTGGCGCAGCCGCCGGAGATCACCCTCACACCGTCGTGGTTCCCCTTTATCCCCTGGATGGAGATGCGGACGCAGTTCGAGGTCGCGCCAGCGCAATGGTCCCCCTGAACGACCTGCGGTTGACTCCCATTTTGCCATAGACTATGCGTACCCTCGCCCTGGACCTTGGAGATCGTCGCATCGGTGTCGCGCTCAGCGATGCAACCAGGACTCTCGCCCGCCCCCTGGAAGTATTTCAGCGCCGTTCCCGCGCCGCCGATTTCGCGCACGTCGCCGCACTCGTGCAGCAGCATGAGGTCGGCGCCGTGGTCATCGGGCTGCCATTCAACATGAATGGGACCGAGGGGCAACGCGCCGCGTGGACACGCGATTACGGCGCTGCGCTGGGGCAGGCCGTCGAACGTCCGGTGACGTTCTGGGATGAGCGCCTCACGACCGTCGAAGCCGAAGAATTGCTCCAGGCGCAGGGGCGCCAGTCGGAAAAACGTTCCGTAGACGCCATCGCCGCCGCCATCATCCTCCAGGGCTATCTGGATCATCTTCGGGATGAAGAAAAATGAAGGGGCCACGGCATTCACGCATGCGCCCGCCTTATAACGTGTGAAAGTGCAAACGTGGCTGAACACAGATAAACGCTGATGAGAAAAGAATCTGCGTAAGTCTGCGAAAATCAGCGTCCTATAGTTCTCAGCCGTGTTTATTTTCTAAGGAGACGCCATGTGTTGGCACACGTCATCCAAGCATGAAAATGTGCGGTAACTGTTCAGCCTGGCGTCAAGTAGCTCGACGGCGATGGATGAACCTTTGTAATCGGTAGCTTTTGCCCCTCCCCCAGCCCCCTCCCCAACGGCGCCTGCGCCGTTGGGGAGGGGGAGAAAAAATAAGGGGGTTTTGCAGGCGGGCTACGCCCGCCTGCAAAACCCCACAAAAAAAAGTTCCCCTTCCCCCCGCGCAGCGCGGGGGGAAGGGGCCAGGGGATAGGGGGTAAAAATTGATTCTCAATCTTCAGCAGTCGCCAGGAAATCTTGCGCTTTTTAGTCAGTGGCGGTACCTTTGTCACGCAAGTGATTTTTTCGCTGATTCGCTGACTGCTGACCGCTGATCTCTATTTGCGAAGGAGCCTATGAGACACCGTACCTTTTTTATCCTCGTGAGCCTGTTCGTCACGCTGCTGTTCCTGGGATGCTCCCTGGAGTCCACCTACCTCGGCCTTTACATCGAAAGCCAAAGTGAGGCCCTGGATCAGCCCGCCAGCGACGATACCACGCCGGTCACCTTCATCATCGAACCGGGGCAGAGCATCGAAGCCATCGCCAACCGCCTTCAACGCGAGGGGCTGATCACCGACGCCGAGCTCTTCCGCCGCTACGTGCAATACAAAGGCCTGGACGCGGGCATCCAGGCGGGAAGCTACACCCTGAACGCCGCCATGACCATCCCCGAAATCGCGCGCACCCTGCAAAACGCCGCCGCCCCCGACATCCAGGTGACGATCCCCGAGGGCAAGCGGCTCGAGGAGGTCGCCGTCCTCGTCGCGGCGGACGCGGGCATTGATCCGCAGGCGTTCCTGCAGCTGGTGCAGACCGGATGGGCGCAGAGCGACCTCGTCACGCGCTTCGACTTCCTGGCACAGATTCCGGTGACGGGCACGCTGGAAGGCTTTCTGTTCCCCGATACCTATCGGCTGCCGCAATCCCCGACCGCCAACGACCTGGTCGAGCGGATGCTGGAGAATTTCGCCCGGCAGGTGACGCCCGAAATTCAGCAGGGCTTTGCCGACCGGGGATTGAGCCTCTTCGAGGGCGTCACCCTGGCCTCCATCGTGGAACGCGAAGCGGTGTTAGACGCCGAACGCCCCGTCATCGCGGGGGTCTATCTCAACCGCCTGCGCGACGGTTGGCCCCTCGCCGCCTGCCCCACGGTCCAATACGCGCTGGGCTACCGTCCTGATGAAGGCACGTGGTGGAAACGAGTGATCTATTTTGTGGATCTGGAGGTCGCCTCGCCGTACAACACGTACCGCACCCTGGGGCTGCCCCCCGGCCCCATCGCCAGCCCCGGCGCGGCCGCCATTCAAGCCGCCGCGTTCCCGGCGGAGACCCCGTATTATTTCTTCATGGTGGATTGCACCAAGAACGACGGCAGCCATCTGTTCGCCGAAACCGAAGCCGAACATCTGGCGCACTTCGAGATGTGCGGCGGCGCCTATACCACGAATCCCTGAGCAAGAAGCAGCTCGAACCACAAGAACGCAAAGGCTGGGGATGCTGCTATCCCCAGCCTGGCATACTCGAGCCTCATTCCATCGCACGCCGCAAACGGAGCACCGGCAGTTCCGGCCGGCAGTTGAAGCGCACCGCCGGCGCGATCAGACCAATCCCCCGGCTGACATAAACCGGCGGCGAGCCGGGAACCCACCCGCCGGCATACTTCTGCCCCTCACACGAGGGAACAATGGGCGCGCCCACCAGCGGCAACCGTACCTGTCCGCCATGGGTGTGTCCTGAGAGCACCAGATCGAGACGCCCGGCGGGCAAAAGCGCGACGAAATCGGGGGTATGCACCAGCAGAATCCGCGCCTCAGCGGGCGGGATATCGGCAAGCAAGCGCGTCACCGCAGCGTGTTGCTCGCTCCAGGGACCCGGCTCCAGCCCCGCCGCGTCACAGTCCAGCGCGCCGGCGTCTTCGATACCCACCAGCCAGAGAGGATCGCCTCGGGGAAAGAGCTGCACGCGGTCATTCCGCAGCACGGTGATACCCACCTCAGTGAGCCGCGCTGCAACCTCATCCGCCCCCACCCACACGTCGTGATTGCCCAGCACGGCAAAGACACCATACGGCGCCCGCAGATCAGCGAGGATCTCTGCCACCGCGCCGCTGTAACTGGCGGATTGGCTCACGAAGTCCCCGGTAAGCACGATGAGGTCGGGGGACTGCGCGTTGGCCTGCTCCACCACACGCTGCAGATAGGCGGCGGTCACGTCAGGGCCCAAATGGAGATCGGTGAGCTGCACCAGGGTGAGGCCCTCGTGGAGCGGGGAGAGCTCCGACAGGAAGACATCCACCGTGTGCACTTCCAGCCATTCCGGCTCCAGCTGCGTGGCGTAGAAAGGCAGGCCCACGAGCAAAACGCAGGCGCCCAGCAAAGCCGCGCCGCCGAGAGCCAGAAAACGGCGGCGCGTCAGCCGCACGGCAGGCAACGGCGGCGGGGAGGATTCAGACAGGGCGGCGCCGGCGTCCATCCGCTTTCATCAGGGCTGTCCTTCGAGCGTCGGCGTGGGTGTAGGGGCGGGAGTAGGGGTCACGCGCCAGCTGGCCGTCGTCGTGCCGTGGCAGGGATCGTAATTCCAGCCAAGCGTCACCCGAAAATCCACCTCGCTGTCCTCCGTGGGCTGAGCAACGACGTCCTCCGCCTGCAGCTTGTAGAGCTGCTGCAGCTTGCCGAGGGGAGAGCCCTTACTCGTCGTCATGTAGTTGATGACCGTGGTGCGCACCGTGCCCGGCGCCTCCTCGACCGTCACGACCTCGAAGCCTTCCAGGCCCAGGCGATAGGCGGCCACATATCCCCATCCCGCGTTCCCCGTGCCGTTGGCCACGACGACGCGGAAAGCGCGCTGCGAGGCCCGGCTCGTCACCGGCGGTTGAGCCGCCTCGGCGATGAAAGTGCGCATGTTCTCGGAGTTGGGCACCAGGACCGCCCCGCCGTTCGGCGCCGTCCACGACGTAAGCAGATTTGACCCGCGGATGAAGCGGCTCTTAATGTCGCGCATGTCCAGCCGCGCCGCCACCGACCCCAGATAGATCACGTCAGGGAGCTTGAGATCCGTCTCCACGGCGTCCTGATACACGCCCCAGAGATCCGGAATGCGGGGGATGAGGTTCTGCGTCAGCGCCTGCTGCAGCACGGCGCGCAGCACCTGCTGCTGACGGCGATGCCGGTCGAAATCGGACGTGTTCCACCGCGAGCGCACATACCACAACGCATATTTGCCGTCCAGGTGATGAACGCCCGGCTCCAGGTCAATGTCCGTCTGCCCCGCCGGCGCTTCCGCGTCGGGATACGTGTCGTGGAAGGGGCACTCGACGACCACATCCACCCCGCCGACCGCATCCACGATCTGTCGGTAGCTGTTGAAATCCACCATGGCGTAATAGTGGATGGGGATGCCGAAGTTGTACTCGATGGTCGCCTTGACGAGCCCCGGCCCGCCGCCGGGATAGTGGGTCTTCACGCCCCGCAGGAACGCCGTGTTGATCTTATCGAGCCCCCACGTGGGAATCCAGGCGTAATAGTCCCGCGGGATCGAGATCATGCTCGCTGAGGGAATATCGGGGAAGATCGAGACGATCATCATGACGTCGGTGCGCGCTACCTGCTCACCGCCGCTGCGATCCATCCCCAACAGGAGAATGTTGATGGTGCCCTTCGGCTGTTGCACCAGGGGAAGCGGCTCAGGTTGCGGCAACGTCGAGGTCACGACGGCGGTGCCGGAGATGATGGCGACGGGCGGCGGCAGGACCAGGGGGGCGGGCGTCGGCGTGATGGTGGGCGTCGGCGTGGGGGAAGGAGTTGACGTCGGGTGCGGCGTGCGCGTGGCCGTCGGGGTTGGCGTCCATGTCGGAGGGATGCGAGTCGCTGTCGGCGTTGCCGCAGGGGGCACGGTCGGCGCCTGTGAAGGGGTCACCGTAACGAGCGCCACATGGGGAGCGCCTTCAACCCAGGTGCGCGCTCCCAAAACGACCAAAACCAACAGTCCAGCAAAGATCAACCATTCAAACAGACGTACCCAACGAGACATGATGTTGCACGATCCTTCTTTCGCAGATCAGTGGGCCTGACAGCCATAATCCACGGTGCCCATCATACCACGCCCGGAATGAAACGCAAACTTCGCACCGGGCCGCCTCCGCGCCGCTATGGCCAAATTGTGCTATAATGTAGCCATCACGGGAGCAGCAGCCTCCCCTCTAACCCAGAAACAGGTGGTAGCATGAACTCAAAACGCGGGAAAACCTCACAAATCATATTTGCCGTTATTACCATTATCTTGCTACTCAGCATGATTCTCAGCATGGTCGTCTTCCTGTTCCAGAACTAAGTCGCCAGCGTCCAGGGCGCGCGCTTGCGCCTGGGACCTGCCTTGAGATTGAGTTTGCGGCAATCGCTCCCCGCACACCAGGTTGCCGGGGACAGCATCACCTCAAAAGGAGCAGCCATGTCAGCCAATCAACCAGTGAACCCGTGCCTGCGCGAATTCCACATTTCACGCGTCGCGCGCGAGCGCTATCAAGTCGAGGATACGCTTTTCGCGCTGGATGGTAACGTCGTGTTTGCCAATTTCCACGCGGCGCGGGAATTGGCCCAGAAGCTCAACGCCCAGCGGGATTTGAGCTCCTTCCCGGAACAGGGGGTGCGCGCCGGGCAGCTCAACGCCATGGGCTTGATTGACGAGATCCTGCATCACACCGTTGACCTGTACCAGCAAGAGCGCGTGCCGCGCGTCATGAAAGAGGCGCTGGCCTTTTTGGAGGAGCGCCTGGGGAAAGAGGCCCTCGACGCCGTCCTGGCGACGTTCGTGCAGACCTATCCGCCGACCGCCGTGTACCGCAGCGCGCTCGCGGCGGAGGAGTATCTCGCCGGCGAAACCGGCGGCGTCCCGCACCGCGAAGTCGTCCTCGAGGAGTTGCTCTTCCTGTGGATGAGCAACATCAATCCCGCCCGCGTGCCGTTCCTGGAGCTCTTCGATGACGCCCCCCTGGAAGCTTTCCCCGCCTATTCCGAGATCATCAGCGGCCTCCACGATTTCTTCGACACGCAGCCGCCCTTCGGGCCGGACAACGAAAATCTGGTGGACATGCTCCTCGCGCCCATCCGCAACGCGCCGAACTCCCTGGAAGCACAGTTGGAATTCATCCGCAGCCGCTGGGCGCCGCTCCTGGGCAGCTATCTTTACCGGCTCCTGAGCAGCCTCGACCTGATCGCCGAGGAAAGCAAGGCCTTCTTCGGCTTTGGCCCCGGCCCCGAAGCCCTGCTGCCCTTCGAGTTCAAGGGGCAGGAGCTGGAGCTTGAAGCCTTCAGCCCGGACAGCGATTGGATGCCGCAGGTCGTCATCCTCGCCAAGAACACCTACGTCTGGCTGGACCAGCTCTCCAAACAATATCAGCGTCCCATCACCCGCCTGGATCAGGTCCCCGACGCGGAGCTGGACAAGCTGGCGCGGTGGGGCTTCACCGGGCTGTGGCTGATCGGGCTGTGGGAGCGCAGCAAGGCCTCCCAGCGCATCAAGCAGATCATGGGCAATCCCGAGGCGGTGGCGTCGGCGTACTCGCTGCTGGATTACCGCATCGCCGAGGACCTCGGCGGCGAGGCGGCCTATAATGAGCTCAAGGCCCGCGCCTGGAAACGCGGGATCCGCATGGGCAGCGACATGGTTCCCAATCACATGGGCATTGACTCGACCTGGGTCATCCAACACCCGGACTGGTTCATCCAGCTGCCGTACAGTCCCTTCCCCACCTACACGTTCAACGGCGAGAACCTGTCTGACGACGCGCGGGTGGGCATTTATCTTGAGGATCACTACTACACCCACAGCGACGCCGCCGTCGTCTTCAAGCGGGTGGATCACTGGACCGGCGACACGCGCTACCTCTATCATGGCAACGACGGCACCTCCATGCCGTGGAACGACACCGCGCAGCTCAACTATCTGTTGCCCGAAGTGCGGGAAGCGGTGATCCAAACCATCCTGGAGGTGGCGCGCCGCTCGCCCATCATCCGCTTCGACGCGGCGATGACGCTGACAAAACGGCACTATCAGCGGCTCTGGTATCCCGAACCTGGCACCGGCGGCGACATCCCCTCGCGCGCGGAACACGGCATGACCAAAGCGGAGTTCGACGCGGCCATGCCGGAGGAATTCTGGCGCGAGGTCGTGGATCGCGTGGCCGTGGAGTCCCCAGGGACGCTCCTGCTCGCTGAGGCCTTCTGGATGATGGAGGGTTACTTCGTCCGCACGCTGGGGATGCATCGCGTCTACAACAGCGCCTTCATGAACATGCTGCGCGACGAGAAGAACTCGGAATACCGCCAGCTCCTCAAGAACACGCTGGAATTCGACCCGCAAATTCTCAAGCGCTACGTCAACTTCATGAACAATCCCGACGAGAGGACCGCGGTAGATCAGTTCGGCAAGGGCGACAAATACTTCGGGATCTGCACGCTCATGGCGACCCTCCCCGGCTTGCCGATGTTCGGTCACGGGCAGATCGAGGGCTACGCCGAAAAATACGGCATGGAGTTCCGCCGCGCCTATTGGGAAGAGCATCCCGATCCCTGGCTGGTGGCCCGGCACGAGCAGCAGATCTTCCCGCTGCTCCACAAACGCTATCTGTTCGCCGAGGTGGAGCATTTCCTGCTCTTCGACTATTACACGCCAGAAGGGCATGTGGATGAGAACGTCTTCGCCTATACCAACAAGGCGGGCGAAGAACACTCGCTGGTGATCTACCACAACCGCTATGCCGAAACGCGCGGTTGGCTTCACACCTCCGCCGCCTACGTGATCAAAGATCCTGCCGGCGAGAAAACCCTCGTACAGCAGACCATCGCCGATGGGCTGGACATCCCCAATCGCGGCGACATGTATGTCCTCTTCCGCGACGCCGTCCACAACCTGGAATACCTCCGCAACTGCGCCGAGATTCACGAGCGCGGTTTCTACACCGAACTCCACGCCTATGAGGTACATGTCTTCGTCAATTTCCATCTGGTCCAAGACAACGAATGGGGGCATTACGGGCAATTGGCCGCGCACCTGGGCGGTCGTGGCGTGCCCAGCATCGAAGAGGCGCTGCGAGAACTCTTCCTGGAGCCGCTGCACGCTCCGCTGCGGATGCTGGTGAGCGCGCCGGCCTTCCGCTGGCTCGCCGAAGCCCGGTACGCCGATCCTGAGGAGCAGGAGCACGTCCTGGAGCAGGTCGAGGCCAAGATGTTGGATCTGTTGAACGCCACGAAGACCAGCAGCCAGGGGCCCGGCAATCCCAGGACAATCGCCCATGAGGTGCGTGAGCAGCTGGCCTCCATCCTCGCGCTGTCCTCGCTCGTTGAAAAGCCTGCCGACAGCGAGACAGCCGTCGCCGGGCCGACGGCCGCCGAGACCCGAGCCGAAATACGGCTGCGACCGCTGCGGACGGTGTTGGGCGCGGCAACGGCCATCGCCGAGGGCCTGGCATCCGACGACCCGGCAGTGTTAGGAATGCTCCTCGGCTGGTTGTTCCTCCATCCCCTGGGCCAGATCATGGATGCAGAAAACGCTGCGGCCATCACCGCCATCTGGATGGACGAGTGGCTGCTGGGAAAGGTCTTCGCGGCGGCCCTGCAGGAGGCCGGCCTCGCCGCTGACGATGCGCAACGCGCGGCAGCGACGGTCAAGCTGCTGCTGAATTACCGCGCCTGGCTGGCCGCCGCCGAGACGGAGACCGGCGACAGCGCTTACGAACTGCTGCGCGCCATCCTGCAAGAGCAGTCCCTCCAGGCCTATCTGGGAGTGAACCGCTTCGAGGGCGTGATATGGTTCAATAAAGAAGCCCTGGAACAGCTGCTGTGGTGGATGCTGACCCTGACAACCGTGGAAGCGCTCAGCGAGCCGGATAGCACCGCCGTCGCCGCCGCAGAAAAAATCGCGCGGGTTTACAATCTCACCCGCCGGGTGCTGGAGGCCGAAGCCGCTTCGGGCTATCAGGTACCGAAGTTGCTGGAGGCCGCGCACGCGCTCGACTGAAAACCTGGAGCCGCGACGATCAAAGACATCAGGCTGGGGATGAAGTCCCCAGCCTGATGCGTCTCTTCATATTTTCTCCTACAATGCGGCCATGAACTTCCGCAGGCGTTCCAGGCCCTTCTCGATAGTCACCATGCCCGTCGCGTAGGAAAAGCGCACGTTGGCATCCGCGCCAAAGGCCACCCCCGGCACGATGGCAACGTGATAGTCCTCCAGCAACCGCGAGGCAAAGGTCATCGAATCCAGGCCCGTCGCGGCGATGTTGGGGAAGAGATAAAACGCCCCGGCCGGTTTGGTGCAGCTCAACCCCGGCAGCGCCTGTAGCCCCGCCAGGAACACATCCCGGCGCCGCTCAAATTCCACGCGCATGGCCTCGACCGCGTCTTGCGGGCCTTCCAACGCAGCCATGGCGCCATACTGCGCGAAAGTAGTCGCGCCGGAGGTGGTGTGCGACTGAATATCAATCGCGGCCTTGATGACATGGCGCGGCCCGGCGCCATATCCCAGCCGCCATCCCGTCGCCGCATACGCCTTGCTGAAGCCGTTGCACGTCAGGGCGAGGTCGAAAATCTCCGGCCCCAGGCTGCCGATGCTCACGTGCTCGTGGCCATCGTAGAGCAACTTCTCGTAAATCTCATCGGAAAGCACCGCAACCTGCTGCTTGACGAGCACTTCCGCCAGCGCCTGCAGTTCAGCGCGCGTGTAGAGCACGCCGCTAGGATTCGAGGGCGAATTGAGCACCAGGACCCGCGTCCGAGGAGTGATCGCCGCTTCCAGCTGCTCCGGCGTGATCTTGAAGTCGGTCGCCTCCGTGGTCGGCAGGTAACGCGGCACACCCCGCGCTAGCTTGACGATCTCCGGGTAGCTCACCCAGTAGGGGATAGGAATCAGGGCCTCGTCGCCCGGTCCCAACACGGCCAGGAGCAAGTTCAGCAGCGCCTGTTTGCCGCCCGTGCTGACGATCACCTGCTCGGCGGTATAGGGCAGGGCATTCTCGCGCTGAAGCTTTTCCGCGATGAGCGCGCGGAGGCGCGGCACGCCACCCGCCGGCGCGTACTTCGTCTTGCCCTCATCCAACGCGCGTTTGGCCGCTTCACGGATGTGCGCCGGCGTGTTGAAATCCGGCTCGCCGACCGTGAAGTCGCATACATCCACACCCTCCGCCTGCAGCGCCTTAGCGCGCGCCGAAAGCGCCAACGTCACCGATGGTTCGATCACCTTCGCTCGATCTGATAATTGAATCACGGTTGCTCTTTCTCCCCAACATGATGATAAGCACCCCCACTCTACCGCAAAAGCGTCCTGGCGGAAGTACCACGCATCACCCATTTGAGGTTACGCCCTTCCAAAGGAAGACGTCTTGAAACCGGCCCGGCGCGCTTTGACTTCAGTGCAGGTGAGATTAGAATTTTGATGCGCTGGCTGACGGGCACACGGGCGCAAGCGCCGGCCAAGGAGACGCCATGTGCTGGCTCACATCATTCAAGAATGAAAATGTGCGGTCATTGTTCAGCCTGGCGTCAGGTAGCTCGACGGCGATGGATGAACCTTTGTGAGCTGTAGCCTTTGCCCCTCCCCCAGCCCCAAAATAAGGGGATTTTGCAGGCGGGCGTAGCCCGCCTGCAAAATCCCACAAAAAAAAGTTCCCCTTCCCCCCGCGTGTGCGGGGGGGAAGGGGATAGTGAGCAAAGATTGATTCTCAATCTTCAACGGTAGCAATAAAATCTTGCGTTTTTTAGTCAGGGGCTAAACAGTTACCATGCGAGTGGTCAGCCGTAACTCGTGCGCAGAGGCTGTGACTATTCTCGACTCACGGCTCACTGCTCTCTATTTTCAGAGACTATTTTATACGGAGGAACATCAGATGGGGACTCTAGATCAGCTGACCCAACAGCTGCTGCTTCAAATGCTACAATTCGTTCCGCGCCTGATTGTCGCCCTGATCACCTTTGGCGCGGCATGGCTGCTAGCCGCTCCTGCCGAGCGCGCCGTGCATGAAATGCTAAGCAAGCGGATGGACCCCCAGGGATTGCCACAGCTGCTGGCCCGGCTCACACGTTGGACGGTGCGCATCGGTGGCAGCCTCATCGCGCTGGAGCAGGTCCACTTCAACATCACCGGCTTCATCGCCGGATTGGGCATCACCGGGCTTACCATCGGCTTCGCGCTGCAAGACATCACCCGCAATTTCGTCGCGGGGGTGCTGTTGCTGTTCCGCAAACCCTTCGCCGTGAACGACACCGTGAACGCCGGGGGGTTCACCGGCCAGATCCTGGAAATCAACCCGCGGGATACCGCCATCAAGACCGCAGGCGGCGAACTCGTCATCGTGCCCAACATCACCATCTTCGAGAACCCGATCACCAACTTCAGCCGCAGCCGGGAACGACAACGCACAGTGACGCTCAAATTGAGCGCGGGGCAGGATGTGGAGCTCGCCTTGAGGGCGCTGCGCGATGCTCTGCAACATGTGCCAGGGGTGCTGCAGGCGCCGCCGCCTACGGTCTGGGCAGAACAACCGGGGTACGCGATGATCACCCTCACCGCGCGTTTCTGGGTGGATACGGAGACACATGATCTGCTCGAAGTGCACTCGGCGGCAGTGATCGCGCTTCACAACGCCATCACAGCGCTCGCGGAGCAATCGCCGACCTGAGGTCAGGCGCGCAACACGCTGCCGGGAACGACGCCGCGCCGAGGGGCCGGGCCGTCACAGATCAAGGGGTGAGCGATCCTGGCAGAGGTATTATCCCTGGTCCCATAGCGCGCCGCTCACCCGCGCAACGTCAATTCCAGTCCCCGCGTCAGCACCTGCAAATGGCGCTCCATAATCGCTTCGATGTCCGCTTCCGGCGATTCGAGCACGTCATGCCAGATGTCGCGGAGCGTGTTCGCCAGCCGATCCTCGATCATCCCCCATAGCGGCACCCCATGCAGGGACCGGCCTTCCCCCAACCGGCGCACCAACGTCTCAACCGACATGTTGAAAGGCACGGGCGTCTCCGAAAGCGCGGAGAAACGCGCCGGCAATTTGCCCATCTCCAGCGCGTACCGCTGCATTACGCGCGCATCGGTCAAAAAGCGGACGAGCTTGAGGGCATCGCGCACATTGTGGGTGTACTCCCACACGACCAGATACGAGCCGCCGACGTAAGGGATGCCCGGCGGCAGCACCATGCCGATGTGAGCGCGCAGCTCCGGCGTCAGATAGGAATTCTGCCACAGCCACATGCCCGAAAGTGTCACCGCCGCCCGTCCCTGGCCGAAACAATCGTCCGCCTCGAAGGTGGTGAGGTGATGAACCTGCGGCGGCATGAATCGCCCCAGGCCAAAATAGCCCCGAAATCCGGCGCGGGCCTCCGGCGTGTTGACCAACAACGTCTTGCCATCCGCGCTGACGAAATCGCCGCCGTGCGCCCACACCCACGTCGCCAGGTTGTGCAGGGTGATCCAGTTGCGACGGGTTGGCACCACCCAGGGGATTTCCACACCGACTTCCTGCAGGCGACGCAGCGTCGTCTCCAGCGATTCAAAACTGACGAACGCTTCCGCTTCATCAATGCCTGCCCGCGCCAGCAGGTCTCGCCGATAAAACAGCAAGCGCGTGTCCATCATCCAGGGGATGCCCCAAATGTCGCCGGAATTGGGGAGACTCACGCTCTGCCACATCGCCGGGATGAAGTCCTCAAGCGGACCCAGCGTGCGTAACTCCAGCGTCGTGAGGGGACGAATGCTTCCCATGCCGGCCAGGTCGCTCATCCACGTCGCCCCAATTTCCGAAACATCCGGGCCGTTGTGATAGATCGCGATCTTGACCATCTCGTTCCACGCCATGTCCCACGAAAGAGGCTGCAGCTGTACCTGCGTCCCCGTTCGCGCCCGAAACTCCAGCATCAGCGCCTCGATCGTGGCATTTGGCACATCTGATGTCATAAGTGAAAATACAAGCTCTGCCATCTGCCCTCCTTCACCGAGCGATATCCGCGCGCCTCAAAGGCACGTTACCCCAATTCCACTTCCACACCATGCGTGCGTCCATCCGCAAAGATGGGGATCACGCGCCCGGCCAGCGGCGCGCCATCCACCAGCACCGACCGCACACCCCCACAGACATGGCGGGGATTGCGCACTTCGAGCTCATAGGTCGCGCCACGGAACACGCGCCGCACCCGAAAGCCTGCCCACGCAGCGGGGATGCACGGCTCGATCTCCAAGCCGGTGTACGTCGGTCGCACGCCCAGGATGTATTGCACACCCGCCTGATACATCCACGATGCCGTCCCCGTCAGCCAGCCATTCCGCGCCAGGCCGAACTGCGGATGTTCATCCCCCAGGATGTTCTGCGGATAGACATACGGCTCGCTTTCATAGACCTCGATGCGGTCATTCCTGGCGGCGGGGTTGATCTGCTCGTAGTAGGTGAACGCCCGATCGCCGCGCCCGATCAAGGTCTCGGCGATAATCACCCACGGGTTGGCGTGCAGGAAAATGCCGCCGTTTTCTTTGGCGCCCGGCGGATAGGTCGTCACCCCACCCTTGTCCGGGTCGAAGCCGTCGAACCCCGGCGCGCTGAGTTTGATCCCATTGACGGTGTTGAGGCGCTCATAGACGGCGTCCAGCGCCATCCGCGCCCGGTCGGCCGGCGCAAACCCCGAAATCACGGGCCAGCTCTGACCGTTGGCGTAAATCTGCCCCTGCGCGTTGACGTGCGAGCCGAGCGGCGTCCCATCCACGTCGAAATAACGGACGTACCACGCGCCATCCCACGCACAGGCGTTGACGCGCTCCCGCATCTCCGCGTAGTGCTGCAGGAACAGCGCTGCCATCTCCGCCCGGCCCAGGAAGCGCGCCAGGGCGTGCAGTTCCAGCAGCGCCTTGCCGTAGAGATTGGCGTTGAACAGCGACTCGGCGCCCGCACGAAGGTTCACCGTGTCATTCCAATCCGCGAAACCCAGCAGCGGCAAGCCATGCGCGCCCACGTGCGTGCGGGTGAAGGCCACCGCGCGGAGCAAGTGCTCCCAGACCGTCGCACTTTCGAGCGGCGCGCCGGCTTTATCCTTCTCGTAAAACGGCATCGCCTGATCCAGAAAGGCCAGGTCCCCCGTCTCCTTGAGGTACGCCGTCACCGCCAGCACGATCCACAGGTGATCGTCACCGTAGAACTTGGGGCGATCTTCCATCTCTTCGGCGTCGCCGCGGCTGGCCATCATCGTCAGCGGATTGAACTGATGCATCGCCGAGCCATCCCGCAGTTGCACCTGGAAGAGCTGCTCCAGCAAATCCCGCACCCGCTCCGGCGCGTTGACCACCGCTCCCATCACGTCCTGCGACGTGTCGCGGAAGCCAATGCCCCGCGAGCCCAAGCCCAGCTGGTAGAGCGAGAGATACCGCGACCAATTGAGGGTGACGAAGACTTGCCGCGGGTTGTGGATGTTGAGCATGGCATTCATCGCCGCGCTGGGGGTCGCCACCTGCACATGGCTCAGGTAGCCGTCCCAGAAACGCGCCAACGCAGCCACCGCCGCTTCGGCGGCGGCGGGATCCCGGTAGCGGGCAATGTCGGGTCGGGCTGCCTCAAAACTCGCCGCCTGCCCCAGCTGCGTGACGAAGGTGCGCGTTTCCCCAGGCGCCAGCTCGCCCAACGCCAGCAACAACGCGCCGATATTGTCGCCGCGCCGGGCCTCGTAATTGCTCAAGGCAGGCTGCTGCAACGCCTTGGGCGCTGCCCATGTCCCATAGCGCCCCAGGAATCGCGCCCGGTCGGACTCGAAGGACGCGACCGGCAGGCTCGCCGTGAAATAATTCACCCTGAAATCGCGGGTCATGAAGGGGTACTGCAACAGCGTCTTGAAGCCGTCCCCCTCGTCAATCACCCGACTGACCATCGTCTGCGGCACCCAATCGGCGTTGGTGAGCTGTTTCAGCGCGTCGGGATGGGTGTATTCCACCACGGGAATGGCATCCAGCACCACGGGAGTAGCGCGCAGGTTGGTCACGCGCACCAGGCGCAGTTCCTGCGTCCCGCCTTCCGGCACAAAGAGAGTGGCCTCCGTGCGAATGCCGTACATCTCGGAAATAATGCGATTGTAGCCCAGCCCCACGCGACAGGTGAAGACCGCATAGGGGTCGAGCGTCGGCGTATAGAAGGGAGAGAACACCCGATAGCCCGCGCCTTCGGGGAAGCGCAGGTAGAGCGTCGCACCTTTGAAGTCGGCGTCGGGCAGCTGCGCGATGTATTTGGTGATGCGGTTGAGCGCCGGATCGCCCTTGCACAACACCACGCCGCCGGTATGATCCACAAAGCCGCCGAAAGCCAGCGTCCCGATGTAGTTGATCCACTTCACCGGCGTCTGAGGGTCGGTGATCACATACTCGCGCGCCTCATCATCGAAATAGCCGTAACGCATAGGGGAATTCCTCCGAAAATAGAGAACCGTGAGCCATGAGAAGAGAGTCGTCGCGGCCCCTGCGCAGTTACAACTCACGACTCACATTTTCATGCCTGGATAGTACGCGCCAGCACATGGTGTCTCCTCGTATAAAATAGTCTCCGAAAATGCGTGATGCGTAATCCGTAAGTGACCTTCTCAGAAAATAGGCAAGTCAGCGCATAGGCGAATCACTTACGTTTCCACGTTCACATCTTCACACCTGGACACCTTCGCACGTTCCCATGTTATTTTTGTTCAGGCCAGTTTGCAGGCGTCCTCGCCACCTCTACCGCAACACCGCCTCCACGATCACGTCGGTCTGGCCCGCCGCCGGCAGCGGGATCACCGTCCCCGCCACAGGCTGCCCTTCCACCCGCAGGGAGACGTCGTTGCCGGGCCCCTCGCGCCTCACGGTGATGTGATAGGTCACGCCGCGAAAGCGCCGCGTCGCGGTGAAGCCGTCCCACGCGGCGGGAATGACAGGCGCCAGCTCCAGGCCGGCAAAACCGGGGCGGATCCCCAAAATCCACTGCGTGATGGCGACATAATTCCACGCCGCCGTGCCGGTAAGCCAGGAATTCTTCGCCTCGCCGTACGTCGGCGCGTCCCTCCCGGCGATCATCTGAGCGTAGACGTAAGGCTCGCAGCGGTGCACCTCGCTGATGGCCTCGCGCGCCGACGGGTTGAGGCGCGTGTAGTAATCGAAGGCCTGCTCGCCGTGTCCCAACACCACCTCCGCGATCATGATCCACGGGTTGGTGTGGCAAAAGACGCCGGCGTTCTCCTTGTAGCCCGGCGGATAGGAAGTGATCTCGCCCAATTCGATGTGATAACGGGTATAAGCGGGCTGATTGAGCATGATGCCGTGCGGCGTCGCCAGATGCTGCGCCACCGCCGTCAGCGCCCGTTCCGCGTGCCCCGACTCCACGCCGATGCCCGCCATCACACACATCCCTTGCGGCTCGATGAAGAGGCGCCCCTCATCGCACTCCCGCGAGCCCACCTTGTGCCCGAAATGATCGTAAGCCCGCAGGAACCACTCGCCGTCCCAGCCGTGCGCCAGGACCGTCTCCCGCATCTGCCGGGCCGCCTCGCGGTAGAATTGCGCCGCAGCGGGCCGCACGTCCAGCGCTTCGCCCCCTCGCCGACACGCCTCCGCGCTGATGGACGCCAGCTCGTCCGCCGCCAGCACGAACAGCCCGCCGATGAAGACCGATTCCGCCGTCTTGCCGTCCTGGCTCTGAAGGACCTGAAACGATTGTCCCGGCTCGTCCGAGAAGGTGTTGAGATTGAGGCAATCGTTCCAATCCGCATGCCCGATGAGCGGGAGGCCGTGCGGCCCCAGGCGCTCCAGGGTGTACTGCACAGCGCGCTCCAAATGCTCATAGAGCGACGTCTCCGTGCCGGGCGCGTTGTCGTAAGGCACCGGTTCCGCCAGGAGGGACCCATCGCCCGTCTCCCGCAAATACGCGCCGACGCTCAAGATCAACCACAAGGGATCGTCGTTGAAGCCGCTGCCAACAGCATCATTTCCCCGCTTGGTGAGGGGCTGATACTGGTGATAGGCGCCGCCATCGGGCAGTTGCGTCGCCGCGATGTCAAGAATCCGCTCGCGGGCGCGCTCTGGCGCCATGGGCACGAAGCCCAACAAGTCCTGGTTGGAATCGCGGAAGCCCATCCCCCGCCCCATCCCCGATTCGAAATACGAGGCGGAACGGGACATGTTGAAGGTGATCATACACTGATAGGCGTTCCAGATGTTGACCATGCGGTTCGTGTGCCCGTCGGGCGTCGTCACTGTCAGCCGTCCCAGCAAGTCGTCCCAATAGCCGCGCAACGCCTCGAACGCGGCATCCACCTGGACGGGATCGAAGTAACGCGCGATGATCGGCTTGACCGTCGTCTTGTTGAGCACCTGCAGGGCCGCATCAGCGAATTTGGCGTTGCGGGGGTTTTCGTGATAGCCGAGGAGGAAGATCACCTGCTGCGACGCGCCGGGCGCAAGTTCCAGCCGCACGTGATGCGAACCGATGGGCGCCCAGCCATGCGCTACGGAATTGCGCGCGGCCCCCTCGACGACAACCTGCGGCGCCGCCCAGCCGCGATACGGCCCCAGAAAGGCGTCACGCTGCGTGTCGAAGCCGACGACCGGCGCGGAACAGGCGAAATACGCGAAGTGATTGCGGCGCTCCCGGTATTCCGTCTTGTGGTAGATGACGCCCTCTTCCACTTCCACCTCGCCGATGCTGAAATTGCGCTGGAAGTTGGTGGCGTCATCCTGGGCGTCCCAAAGCGCGAATTCCACCAGCGAAAACAGGGAAAGCGTCGCCGGTTCGGCGCGGCGATTCGCCACCGTGAGCTGCCAGATCTCCAGGGTCTCATCCAAGGGGACGAAGTAACGGACCTCCACCGCAATGCCGTCGCGGAGCGAGCTGATGAGCGTGTAGCCCATGCCATGGCGACAGGTGTACTCCTCCAACGGCATCTGCGTGGGCTGCCAGGTCGGCGACCAGAAAGCGCCGGAAGCGTCATCCCGCAGGTAGAGATAGCGGCCGCCGCTGTCCAAGGGCACGTTGTTGTAGCGGTAACGGGTGAGCCGTCGCAGCCGCGCATCGCGGTAGAAGGAATAGCCGCCCGCCGTGTTGGAGATGAGGCCGAAATAATCCTGACTGCCCAAATAATTGATCCATGGCAACGGTGTATCCGGACGAGTAATCACATACTCACGACGTTGATCGTCAAAAAAGCCATAGCGCATTCCATGCCTCCATCCCCCACCTGGTATGAGCAAATCTAACCGCAGAAAATGCCGAAAACGCGAAGTTTCTTATCTTGTAACTGTTCAGCCATTGGCTAAAAAACACAAGGTTTCCTGGCGACTGCTGAAGATTGAGAATCAACTTTTGCCCCCTATCCCCTGACCCCCTTCCCCCCGCGCACGCGGGGGGAAGGGGGATTTTTTTTGTGGGGTTTTGCGGGCGGGCTATGCCCGCCTGCAAAACCCCCTTATTTTGGGGCTGGGGGAGGGGCAAAAGCTGCAGCTCACCAAGGCTCATCCATCGCCGTCGAGCTACCTGACACCAGGCTGAACCATTACCTTATCTTTAGACCCGCCACGCCCCGCCGCGGAATGATACGTCAGTTCTGTCAAAGCTATGGACTCGAGGCGCCCTCTTCCCTACAGGCGTTGACTGGCGCCGCACGATTCCCGGATGATCAACCGCGTCGGCAGGATCACCCGTCGCGGCCCGGCGTCGGGATGCTCCAGCACATGCAGCAAGGTGTTGACCGCCGTCTCCCCCAGGGCCTCAATGGGTTGCCGGACGGTCGTGAGCGGCGGCTCGGTGCGACTGGCGATAGGCGTGTCGTCGAAGCTCACCACGGCCATGTCCTGCGGCACGCGCAGGCCCGCCTCGCGCAACACGCGCAGCGCGCCCGCAGCCATCGCATCACTGGCGATGAAAATCGCGTCGGGGCGCAGCGGCAAGAGGCGCCGCATCGCCGCCTCGCCTCCCGTCTCACTGAAGCCGCCCTCCACAATCAGCGCCGGATCAACGGGGATGGCATGGATGCGGAGCGCATTCTCATAGCCCTGCCGGCGATCCACGCCAGAAATGGTGTCCAGCATCCCCGTAATGGTAGCGATACGCCGATACCCGAGCCGGTAAAGGTGCTCGACGGCCATCTGAGCGCTGGAAATGTTATCTACATCCACGTAACTCACCTCCGGCGCGCTGGGATGCCGTCCCACAAGCACAAAGGGCAGCTTTGAGGCGTTCAGCGCGGTGACGAGGGGATCGTCCAGCACCATCGAGGAGATGATGACGCCATCAAGCAAGCCGTTGTTCAGCACCTTGGCGATGAAGCGTATTTCATCAGCCGGATCTGCCATCCACAACGTCATGGCATAATCACGGGCATTACAGGCGGCGAAGGCCCCTTGCAGAAGGATGGGGAAATAGGGGTCGGAGAAGACCTCGACCACCCGCTTGGGGATGATCAGGCCCAGGACGTGCGTCTTGCCGGCGGCCAGACTGCGAGCGATGGCGTTGGGCTGATAGTTGAGCCGCACCACCACTTCCAGAACGCGCGCGCGGGTCTCCTCGCTCACATGCGGATCGTTGTTGATGACCCGGGACACCGTCGAACGCGAAACGCCGCTCAGACGGGCAATCTCTTCCAATGTCGCCATATTCCAGCCTCCTGCAGCACGGGTCTTTTCGAGCAGGAAACGCCTGCGACGCCCTTTACGCTGGCTCTGACATCGCCGCCCTATCGCGGGAGCGCTCCCATGTCTCATTATAAGCGCATTTCGAGCGCTGTCAATGGGAAAACGTGGGAAGCGGTCAAACTCGAACAAAAAAAACCGTCCGGCGTGGGAACGCCAGACGGTTGAGCGGGTAAAGGGATTCGAACCCTTGACATCTTGCTTGGGAAGCAAGCGTTCTACCACTGAACTATACCCGCATCTTGCTTCAACGAGAAAAATTATACCACAGACCCATGATTTGACAAGACCCCGCGTTCTGTCACGTAAAATCCGAGTATGGTAAGATGGTTCTGTCAAATGATAATCCGAGTTTGAAAGGAAAAGGATCCATGGCTAAAAGCACTTCCCGTATGACGATTGACGAACGCTATGCCTAT
>Ga0209201_1000262_pt1 | contig 77607 bp, 63 predicted proteins | sample AD_UKC055_MetaG_FD_184411 | JGI IMG/M metagenome (GOLD analysis project Ga0209201, IMG submission 184411) | Active sludge microbial communities of municipal wastewater-treating anaerobic digesters from USA - AD_UKC055_MetaG (SPAdes) (version 2) | ecosystem: Engineered > Bioreactor > Anaerobic >...
CTGTACAGCTTCACGTTTGAACTCTGCTGTATATTGTCGTCGGTCGGCCATGATCTTGCTCCTTTCCACATCTGGTATTAGTATACTTTACCCTTATCTATGTGTCCATTTTTTCGGGGCAAGACCAACGGCGCATACGCCGTCGGGGAGGGGGAGAAAAAAATAGGGGTTTTGCAGGCGGGCTGCGCCCGCCTGCAAAACCCCACAAAAAAAAGTTCCCCTTCCCCCCGCGCAGCGCGGGGGGAAGGGGCCAGGGGATAGGGAGCAGAAATTGATTCTCAATCTTCAGCAATCACCAGGAAATCTTGCGTTTTTTGGTCAGCGGCTGAACAGTCGCCATGTGAACCATAGCCCGTGAGCAGAGGCTGCGACGGCTCACGGGTTCGACACGAGCCCACCGCGCTGAAGCGCGTTGTTTGGGAGCTCGCTTCAGCGAACTTGACCTGTCAGCCCCGGAATTCATTCCGGGGCGGTGGCCGGCGAGTGAACTGAAGTTCGCGCCACCTTTGTCATGCACGTGATTTTGAGATTCGCCGATTCGCCATTCGCCGATTCGCTTTTTCGCTGGCTCGCCTGTTTTCCGAGGAGACGCCATGTGCTGGCGCACATCATCCAAGCATGAAAATGTGCGGTGACTGTTCAGCCTGGCGCCAGGCGGCTAGCCGGCGATGGATGAACCTTTGTGAGCTGTAGCTTTCGCCCCACCCCCTGCCCCCTCCCCGACGGCGCAGGCGCCGTTGGGGAGGGGGAGAAAAAAAATAGGGTTTTTGCAGGCGGGCGTAGCCCGCCTGCAAAAACCCACAAAAAAAAGTTTCCCCTTCCCCCCGCGCAGCGCGGGGGAAGGGGGCCAGGGGATAGGGGGCAATAATTGATTCTCAATCTTCAAGGATCGCCAGGAAATCTTGCGTTTTTTGGTCAGCGGCTGAACAGTTACCCTGTGAGCCATAGCCCATGAGCAGAGACTGTGACGGCTCACGGGTTCGACACGAGCCCACCGCGCTGAAGCGCGTTGTTTGGGAGCTCGCTTCAGCGAACTTGGCCTGTCAGCCCCGGAATTCATTCCGGGGCGGCGGCCGGCGAGTGAACTGAAGTTCGCGCCACCTTTGTCATGCACGTGATTTTGAGATTCGCCGATTCGCCATTCGCCGATTCGCTTTTTCGCTGGCTCGCCTGTTTTCCGAGGAGACGCCATGTGCTGGCGCACATCATCCAAGCATGAAAATGTGCGGTGACTGTTCAGCCTGGCGCCAGGCGGCTAGCCGGCGATGGATGAACCTTTGTGAGCTGTAGCTTTCGCCCCACCCCCTGCCCCCTCCCCGACGGCGCAGGCGCCGTTGGGGAGGGGGAGAAAAAAATAGGGTTTTTGCAGGCGGGCGTAGCCCGCCTGCAAAAACCCACAAAAAAAAGTTTCCCCTTCCCCCCGCGCAGCGCGGGGGGAAGGGGCCAGGGGATAGGGAGCAGAAATTGATTCTCAATCTTCAGCAATCACCAGGAAATCTTGCGTTTTTTGGTCAGCGGCTGAACAGTCGCCATGTGAACCATAGCCCGTGAGCAGAGGCTGCGACGGCTCACGGGTTCGACACGAGCCCACCGCGCTGAAGCGCGTTGTTTGAGGACGTAGCAGCCCCGGGGGCCAGGAATTTCTCATCTGATTCGTGAAATTCGTGTTCATTCGGGGCCATTTTTGAAGGAGGTGACGTATGCCGGCAACAATTATCGTAGGCGCCCAGTGGGGCGACGAAGGCAAAGGTCGGGTCGTAGATGACCTGGCAAGTCGGGCGGAGGTGGTCGCCCGCTACAACGGCGGTGATAACGCCGGACACACGGTCGTCGCCGAAGGGCACACCCTGGGCCTGCACCTGGTGCCTTCCGGCATCCTCAACCCCCGCGCCGTCTGTCTCATCGGCGCCGGCACGGTCGTCAATCCGCTGCGGCTGCTGGAGGAGTTCGCCACGCTGCGCGAAGCGGGCATCGAAGTGACGCCGGAGCGCCTCAAAATCGCCGCCGGAGCGCATCTGATCCTCCCGACGCACCGCGCGCTCGACGGCGCGCAGGAACAGGCGCTGGGCGAACAGGCCATCGGTACGACGGCCCGCGGCATCGGCCCGACCTACGCCGACAAAGCCCGTCGGGTGGGATTGCGCGCCGCTCTGATGCGAGACCCCGAGGCGTTTGCCGCGCAGGCGCGCACACTGATGATTGCCCACAACGAGTGGCTGATTAACCTGTATCACCTCAAGCCGCAGCTCATCAGCACGCACGTTGAACGGCTGCAGGAAGCGGCGGCGCAGCTCGCCCCCTATCTGGTGGACGGAGCCGCCTTGGTCGCCGAAGCGCTGGCGGCAGGAAAAGCGGTGCTGTGTGAAGGCGCGCAGGGGACGCTGCTAGACCTGGACCGCGGCACCTATCCCTTCGTGACCAGCTCCTCGCCCATCGCCGGGGGCGCGCTCACGGGCCTGGGATTTGGCCCCAAAGAGGTCACCCGCGTCGTCGGCGTCGCCAAGGCCTACACCACCCGTGTCGGGGCAGGAGCTTTCCCCACGGAGCTGCTCGACGCTACGGGAGAGAGGCTGCGAGACATCGGCCATGAGTACGGCGTGACGACGGGACGCCCGCGACGTTGCGGCTGGCTCGACGCGGTGATCTTGCGCTACGCGGCCCGCGTCAACGGGCTGACCGAAATCGCGCTCACGAAGCTCGACGTGCTCAGCGGCCTCCCCACGCTGAAGATCGCCGTTGCCTACGAGATCGAGGGCCAGCGAGTGGAGCACTTCCCCGCAGAATGGGGCAATGAGGTCATCGCCGCCGCGCGCCCCCTCTATGAGGAACTGCCCGGCTGGGAGGCCGATCTGCACGCGATGCGCCGCCGCGAGGATTTGCCGGCGGAAGCGCGGGCCTACGTCGCACGTATCGAGGAACTGACGCAGACGCCCATCACCTTCATCGGCGTCGGCCCCGAACGCGAGGCCATGATCCTGCCCTGAGGCCAGAAAAGCAAGCCGCCCCCTTCGTGATGAAGGGGGCAGCTCATGGTGTCCACAGAGTGCGACAGCGCCACGTTCACATCATCGGCTGCGGCGGGAGCATACTGCGCTCCATCCACAGGCGCGCCGCGCGGGTGTTCTCCTCGATGGAGAGGAACACCGAGATGATCTCACCGAAGGCATACAGCCCGAAGAATTGCAACACCGCGACAATCAAGACTCCCACGAAACCGCCGATGCCAAGGAAGGCGCCGCTGAAATTTGGCGGAAGCCCCATCTGACGCATCGTGGTCTCATCCAGCAAGCCGCCGGCGAATCCCCCTACCAGCATGGCGATGGCGCCCAAAATCCCCACGACGAGCGCTACCCAGGCCAGGACTTTCCACAACGTGGCAATAAACCGCAGCACCCCATACCGCTTTTCCATGTGTCAAGCTCCTTTCGTGTGTCAGAATCAACAGCTCCACTATAGCACAAAATCGCGATCGTGGAAAACGGCGCGTTCCACCCTGTAAAATCCTGACGCAAGTAAAGGCGCTGAAGGGCGTTAGCCCGTGTCAGCCCAGGTTGGCGAAGACGGCGTCGAACATCTCCAACGTCAACCGACCTGTCTGGGTGTTCTGACGGCTGGGATGGTATGAAGCGTGCAGCTGCGGCAGTCCATCGCCCAGCTCATAGCGGGTGCCATGCGCAAAGGGCAACGCCGGAATCGTGTGGCCCTGATCCCGCCAGAGCTCCAGCAGCCCCTCGAAGGCAATCCTGCCCAACGCGAGCACTTTTTCCACGGGAAGCAGCGCCAGCTCGCGCTCCAGGAAATGACGACAGGCGTACAATTCCTCGCGGGTGGGTCGGTTATCCGGCGGGGAACAGCGCCCCACGGCGGTGATGAAGACGTCGCGCAGCACGAGGCCGTCATCCGCGCGCTCCCACGTGGGTTGATTGGCGAAACCCGCGCGGTAGAGAGCGCCGTAGAGCGTCGCGCCGGAGCTGTCGCCGGTGAACATGCGCCCGGTGCGGTTGGAGCCATGCGCCCCCGGCGCCAGTCCCACAATGACGATGCGAGCATGGCGATCGCCGAAGCCGGGGACCGGGCGCCCCCAGTACTCCCAATCGCGGTACGCGCGGCGTTTGGTACGCGCAACTTCCTCGCGCCAGGCGACAAGGCGCGGGCACTCCCGGCAAGCAATGATATCAGCGTTGAGGGCGTCCCAGGCATCCAAGAGCGGTTCCTTTCGCAGCGCGCGCGGCTATCACCAACGGTCATAGTGTACTATCTCGGAAAGCGGTTTGCGCGTCTTGGGACCGGGGGCGCTCGCCGGGTATCCGAGCGGGGTGAACAGGATCGGCTCCACCCCCTCCGGCAACGCCAACACGTCACGCGCCGCCTGCGGATCGAAAGCTGCCACCCAGCAGGTTCCCAGGCCCAACTCGGTCGCCGCGAGGATCATGTGATCCATCACGATCGCCGCGTCCACAAAGAGGTAGGATTGGCCATCATAGCGCCGGCGGATCCAGCCGGCCTCCTTCACGCCGCAGACCGCCAGCACGAGCGGCGCCCGGCTGAACCATTCCGCGCTGTAGATGCGTTTGATGTCCGCCTCACGGCCGGCGGTGCGGATGACGATGACATGAATGGGCTGCTTGTTCGCCGCCGTCGGCGCGAGGCGCCCCGCCTCCAGTATCTGCTGCAGCTTGTCCTCTTCCACCGGATCGGGCAGGTAAGCCCGCACGCTGTAACGTTCAAGAATCAACCTGGCAAACGACATGAAAGACCTCCTTCGAAAATGACCCCAAATGAACGCGAATTTCACGAATAAGATTAGAAATTCCTGGCCCCCGGGGCTGCTACGTCCTCAAACAACGCACTTCAGCGCGGTGGCCGCGTGTCGAACCCGTGAGCCGTCGCCGTCGCTGCTCACAGGCTATGGCTCACAGGGTAACTGTTCAGCCACTGACTAAAAAAACGGAAGATTTCCTGACGGTTGCCGAAGATTAAGAATCAATTTTTGCCCCCTATCCCCTTCCCCCCGCGCAGCGCGGGGGGAAGGGGAACTTTTTTTGTGGGGCTTTGCAGGCGGGCTACGCCCGCCTGCAAAGCCCCCTTATTTTTTCTCCCCTCCCCAACGGCGCATACGCCGTTGGGGAGGGGGCCGGGGGTGGGGCAAAAGCTACAGTTCACCAAGGTTCATCCATCGCCGTCTGGCTACCTGGCGCCGGGCTGAAGTAGGAGGCATCATCATCATGCACCACGTAGCCCGTGCGCCGGGGCAGAAGGCCAATTTCATCGTGCGCTTTCACGCCACGGCGAGCGTTCAGCTCCAGATGGGTGAGCATGGATGTGCGGGCGACGTGAAACCAGTGGAGTTTCCCGGCCACCCAGGCGCCCGTTTCGTCCAGGTGTACCAGCTCGGCAGTCTGAACCAGGTGTTCCTTGAGGGCTGCGTTGACCGGCGCAATCTGCTCGGCGACCTGGACGCCGGCTTTCACCACCGTCCCGTCGCCGGCCGGCTGCTCATCCAGGTCTGCCATGATCTCGCCGGTGCGCTCCACCGAAATGTGATGGTACTGGTTGAAGTACACCCTCTGCGCCTTGATCGCCGGGCTATCCTGCACCGGCTGGCTGACTTCCGCCGGAAACTCCACCTCGTTCACTTGTCCGCAGTGCGAGCAGCGTTTGACCCCGGCGCGGTGTTCGATAACTTCCACCCGTACCGGCGGGATGTCAAACACCTGTCGCCGCTCGTCGTCACCCACAGGCACGTCTTCCAGCGCAGCCTGACATCTCCGACAGCGGACCACCCGGTGTGCCCGAATGTGATCGGGATGTGCCACGGCCTGGAGCGTGTGTCCTGGATGCCCCGCTTGGGCTTGGCCAGTTGCTCTTCCAGTTCCTGAATCCTGGCTTCCAGCTGGCGAACCAGCGTTACCAGTTGTTCAAACGCCGCCACAACCGCTTCTTCTCCCTGGCGGTGGAGGGCACGAATTTCTTCTGAAGTGTGAGCATCTTCTCTATCCCGGCGAAGGCCGACAATTCGGCCAGGGGCCTGAAGAGGGTGATTTCCCATCCCCGCTGAACAGTTACCGCAGAGGGATGGTTCACCGGCCTACCCCCCACAGCCGCACCGTGCCGTCCCTTGAGCCCGAGGCCAGCGTCGCCCCGTCGGGGGAGAAGGCCACACTCCCCACCTCGGTCGTGTGCCCCTCCAGCGTGCGCAGGAGGCGGCCGTCGGCGACGCGCCACAGCCGCACCGTGCCGTCCACTGAGCCCGAGGCCAGCGTCGCCCCGTCGGGGGAGAAGGCCACGCTCTCCACCCCATCCGTGTCCAGCGTGCGCAGGAGGCGGCCGTCGGCGACGCCCCACAGCCGCACCGTGCCGTCATACGAGCCCGAGGCCAGCGTCGCCCCGTCGGGGGAGAAGGCCACGCTCGCCACCCCGTCCGTGTGCCCCTCCAGCGTGCGCAGGAGGCGGCCGTCGGCGACGCCCCACAGCCGCACCGTGTCGTCATACGAGCCCGAGGCCAGCGTCGCCCCGTCGGGGGAGAAGGCCACGCTCTCCACCCAGTTCGTGTCCCCCTCCAGCGTGCGCAGGAGGCGGCCGTCAGCGACGCCCCACAGCCGCACCGTGCCGTCACGCGAGCCCGAGGCCAGCGTCGCCCCGTCGGGGGAGAAGGCCACGCTCTCCACCCCGTCCGTGTGCCCCTCCAGCGTGCGCAGGAGGCGGCCGTCGGCGACGCCCCACAGCCGCACCTTCTCCCATGAGCCCGAGGCCAGCGTCGCCCCGTCGGGGGAGAAGGCCACGCTCTCCACCCCATCCGTGTCCAGCGTGCGCAGGAGGCGGCCGTCGGCGACGCCCCACAGCCGCACCGTGTTGTCCCATGAGCCTGAGGCCAGCGTCGCCCCGTCGGGGGAGAAGGCCACGCTCGACACGAAGGCCGCGTGCCCCTCCAGCGTGCGCAGGAGGCGGCCGTCGGCGACGCCCCACAGCTGCACCGTGTAGTCCCCTGAGCCCGAGGCCAGCGTCGCCCCGTCGGGGGAGAAGGCCACGCTATACACCCAGGCCGTGTGCCCCTCCAGCATGCGCAGGAGGCGGCCGTCGGCGACGCCCCACAGCCGCACCGTGTTGTCATCCGAGCCCGAGGCCAGCGTCGCCCCGTCGGGGGAGAAGGCCACGCTCTTCACCCCGTTCGTGTGCCCCTCCAGCGTGCGCAGGAGGCGGCCGTCGGCGACGCCCCACAGCCGCACCGTGTCGTCATACGAGCCCGAGGCCAGCGTCGCCCCGTCGGGGGAGAAGGCCACGCTCCCCACCCCGTCCGTGTGCCCCTCCAGCGTGCGCAGGAGGCGGCCGTCGGCGACGCCCCACAGCCGCACCGTGAAGTCATACGAGCCCGAGGCCAGCGTCGCCCCGTCGGGGGAGAAGGCCACGCTCGCCACCCCGACCGTGTGCCCCTCCAGCGTGCGCAGGAGGCGGCCGTCGGCGACGCCCCACAGCCGCACCGTGCCGTCCCATGAGCCCGAGGCCAGCGTCGCCCCGTCGGGGGAGAAGGCCACGCTGGACACCCCCTCCGTGTGCCCCTCCAGCGTGCGCAGGAGGCGGCCGTCGGCGACGCCCCACAGCCGCACCGTGTTGTCCCATGAGCCTGAGGCCAGCGTCGCTCCGTCGGGGGAGAAGGCCACGCTCGCCACCCAGGCGTCACACTCGATGAAACGCACCTCTTCCAGCGTCTCCGCGTCGTACAGGTAGACGCCCAGCGAGGAGGCCACCGCCAGCAGCCGGCCATCGGGGGAGTAAGCCACCTCGTTCACCGTCCCCTTCCCCCAGCGGGCCAGTTGGGTCACCCGGCTGGCATTTTCGGGTGAGATGGGCAACAGTGACGGTGCACTGGTAGGAGTACGGGTGGCGGCCGGTGTCGCTGTGCTGGTAGGAGTACGGGTGGCAGCCGGTGTCGCTGTGCTGGTAGGAGTACGGGTGGCGGCCAGTGTCGCTGCGACTCTACCTCCGATGTTGAACCACCCGAATACCGCGGCGAGTACAACCACCACACCCAACATCCCCAGCGCGACCATCCCGCCCAGCGCCCCGCCGGACACGCGGCGGCGCTCCGTGACCGGCGGAGCGAGCGCTTGCTCCGGGGCTATCGCCCGCGTGCCGCCCCCTCCCGCCACGGCTGGGGGAGCCGGCTCCACTGCCGGCTTCCCAGCCCAGACAGGAAGTTCCAGGGCCTGTGCCATTTCGGCGGCGCTTTGCCAGCGTTGGGCGCGGTTTAGTTCCAGCGCTTTTAGCACGGCGGCCTCGGTGCGTCCGCTCACCTGAGGCACTATGGCCTGTAACGGCACGAACTGCTCCGGGTCGGCCATGCGCAATGTCGCCGTCGGCGGGGCCTGACCGGTCAGCGCGTGGTAGAGCGTCGCTCCCAGCCCATACAGGTCGCTGCGGGCATCGGTGTGGCCTGTGTGGGCGTCGTACTGCTCTGGCGGCGCGTACTCCGGCGTGCCCATCCCCCTCATAGCCGTCCTGGTTCGCGGGTCGTGCGGGTCCCACAATTTGACCAACCCAAAGTCCACCAGCACCGCCCGCCCGTCGGGGCGGATGATGACGTTCTGCGGCTTGATGTCCCGGTGGATGACCCCCTGGCTGTGGCAATAGGCCAGCGCGTCCAGCAATTGTCCAGCCCAGCCCAGCACCTGCGCCTCCGACAGCGGACCCTCCCGCTCGATCCGGTAGGCCAGGCTCTCCCCCTCCACGAAGTCCATCACCAGGTAGGCGTCGCCGTGCTCCTCGAAAAAGTCGCCAATCCGTACCAGGTGAGGATGGTTCAGGCGGGCCAGGACCTGCGCCTCCTGCTGGAACTGCTGGCGCAGTTGGGCCAGGATATGGGGGGGCAGCCCCGGTTGGGTGGTCATCTCTTTGAGCGCCACGGCCACGTTGAGTCGCGTATCCCAGGCGCGGTAGACGGCGCCCATTCCGCCCTCGCCCAGCAGCGAGATAACGCGGTAGCGATTCTGGAGCACTTCACCAACTTGTAGAGTCATCATTCCCTCCCTATAGGCGCGCGTGGTGTTGTAATGCAAGTCCTAGATAGAAGAAGTTGTTCAAAGCAGGTCTGTGACCCGCGTTCCACGGCGGTCACAGACCGCCTGGGAACACAAATTTCCATCTGCTGAATCTGCAAAGTCTGCAACTCTGCAACCTCCCCACAGGGGTGCGGGGGAACACCCCCGCGCTCCCTGCACCTCCGCTGAAGCTGAACAGTTACCGTCCAGCCACGTTCAGCGGGGATGCCGCTGCCGAAGCCAGGCGCCAATGAGCGCCAGCCCCAACATGACGGGCCAGACCCACAGCAGATCCGCCATCAACGGCGGCGGGGTGAGCTCCTCCGTCGGCTCGAAACGGAAACAGGCCAGGCGCGCGCGTTTGGCGATCACGTCCTCAATGTCATCGGGATCGATGCCCAGCGACCGCAGATAAGCGGCTAGCGTCCCCGGATTGCAGCGCATGGCCACGGGATAGAGCGCGCGAATCTCCTCCGCTTCGGTGATCACCTCCGCGCGCATGGCCTCCGCGCCCTGCCAGGTCTGCACCGTCACCCGTGGATTGGCCATGACGTTGCGATACCAGTCGGAGCGTTCGCCCAAACCGCAGGGCACGATGAGCTTCCCGCGATAGGTGAAATAGCGGGTCACGACGCGATGCGGGCGTCCGCTTTCACAGTCGGTGGTGGTGATCAGGGCGAGGACATGCCCCAAGACGCGCCCCAACCCCATCCGCCATGCCAGGATCGGCGCACGCCTCGCCAGCTTCAAAAGCATCCCTTGCGGATAAGGGAACGGCGGCGACATTTCTGTACACGAATTCATGGTTCACCTCCGAGAGAGCGAAAAGACGAGAAGGCGAAAAAGCGGTAGAGTCGCCAGGTCAGCGTGCTCCTCGCCGGTCAGATCCCTGCCGCAGCAACGGTTACGGCCGCGTCGCCGCGGCGGGAGATACCCTTCACACCCTGCGCCACCCTCGTTTTGGACGGCGCTTCTTCGGCCCGAACGCGGCTGATCTTGCTTCACCGTGAAATTCGGGACGCTTCAGGTTCATCACGCGCCGCTGCATCCAAATCACCGCTGCGAAGCGGCTGCCTTCTGTTCCCCTTCGGATTTGGGCTGCAGCTCCCGGCGCAGCTTCTCCAGCTCCAGCTGCTCGCGTTGTTCCTCCAGGGCCGCGCTGCGGCTCTCCCGCCGCTCCTTGCGCCATGCCAGCGCCGTCGTGGAAATGAAGCCCAGCGCCGTGATCAACGTCGAGGCCACCGAGACGATCAAGGCAATCCGTTCAGCAAGAGGCAACGGCGGAACGGGCTGCGACGGCTCGCCAGGTCGCGTCGCCATGCCGGTGTAGCGCGGCGCACTCAAATGCAGCAACAGCGCGCCCAGAATCAACCCCAGCACGCCGAAGAGCAACAAAAACATCCGCTGCCAGCTGCGCCATTCCCGGCCGTCCATCATCCCGCCTCCTGCACGTAAGTACTTTGTCAAGCATCAATTGAGCTATCTATTACCCACATCTCCACAACGGCGGGGAAATGTGGTAAACCGATTTCCAACCGAGACCGGGTTGGAGGATATGAGCGTTGACTGAGAAGGTGCAAACCTCAAAACCTACGCCAATCGTTCACGCAGCCAGGCCAGGCAATCGCCGGGCGTGCCGATGGGAAAGGGCAACCCTTCCGCGTGGGGACTGCCCCCTAGCTGTTGACGGTCCAGCGAGACCAGATACGCTGCCTGCACAGCCAATGCCTCGGCAACCACGCCGGCATCTGGCGGATACGCCACCACAACCTGGGCCTGCGCCAGCAACGCCGCATCCGACGTCGGTCCAACCCGCACGCCGGCGCGATCCAGCAGCAGCGCCAGCCGCGTCTTGCTCGCGGGCGACTTTCGCGCCAGCACGGCGTCTATCTCCGCTAACACGGTTGGACCCACCCATAGCGCGATTACGCCAGCCTCTCCCAATTTCAGCAGCTGCCGCGCCCCGCCCGTTTCCGAAAGCACCGCCGCGAACAACGCGCTGGTATCCAGAAAAACCCGCTCAACCGTCACGGCGTTCACGCTCCTCGCGCAGCGCCTGGAGCATCGTCTCCAATGTCAATCCGTCAGCAGCCCATTGTTCTGCAACCTGGTCGGCCAACGCATCAATCACCGATACCTTAGGGCTTAGGACAAAAACGCCGCCCAAGTCAATCAAGGTGAAGTTCTCACCGCCGCGCAGCCGGTAAGTGTCGCGCAGCTTCTTGGGGAGCGTTAATGCTCCCCGGTCGGTCATCTGCACAGTAGTCTCAAACATCGCACACCCCTTTCTGTTTTACTGCTTTTCTGATTTACAGTATAGCAGAAAAACGGACAGATTACAATCGTCTTCTATTGAAGTCTCTCTGGTACCAGAAACACCACCGCTACCGGAAACAGGCGCACCTGTACGTTGGCCTACCGGGCACGGATTTGGGCAAGCTCCGGCTCCAGTTCGCCGGGAATCTGTGCTAACCGGGTCTCCAGGGCCGCAACATTGCGGCTGTATTGCTCGCGTTCCGAAGAGGTGAACAGTTCCAGCTGCACATACTCGGGCTCGTCCAGCTCCCGGCGGATGGCCGTTTCCAGCTTGCCCAAAATCGCTGTGATGTCGGCTTTCTCCTGTGCCTCGCGCTCATCGAGCAGCCGCTGCAGGCTTGCAGCGCGCTCCTCCATCCGCGCTTCCAACGCTCGCTGCAACGGCGCCTCAATTTGCGACCACAACCCACTCGGCCGCACGCGCCCCGGTTCGGCTGGCAACTCATCCGCACGCCCCCTCAGCGCACCGAGGGCGGCCTGAACCTGCCCCACATTGAGCCGTCGAAAGCCCCCCTGGAGAATTTCACCACCAGCCGTAAGGAATTCCTCATGCAATCGAGTGCTGTTTGCGCCAATCACAACCAGCCGGGTGTAAACCAGAACCAGCAGTTCGCGTGAGATGGCGTCGGGGATCAGCCGTGCCGTCACTCGGAACAACTGGGGGCGCTCTGGCTGATTCCACACCTCGGCTCGTAGCAAACGCAACGCCATCTGCACCAGATGATGATTGAGATGCACCAACGCCACATCATCCCGCCCCCCGCACGTGAGTGAACCTCACTTCTATTGTAACAGCAGATGCACAGGATGGCAATCGGATTCCCCGCGCGGGCATTTCACCCCATCCCGAAATGCAAGTATAATAGCGGCACAGGAGAGGGCGCTATGAGACAACTGGAGCTGGAGATCATCACGGCGGAGCCCAGCGTTGGGGTTCTGACCGCGTCTGCATATCGCGAGCAGCTGGCAACCTTGCTCGCCGGCGACTTGAACTTCCACGGGCAGAACAGCGCTTATGCTTCCCACACCTATCACGCCTTTCCGGCAAAATTCCCGCCCCAATTGCCCCGCCGATTTATCGAAAGCTTGACCGCCCCAGGAGACATCGTCCTGGATCCCATGGCCGGTTCAGGCACGACCATCGTTGAGGCATTCCTGAACGGAAGACATGGCATCGGCATGGATCTGGATCCCCTCGCCCTGCAGCTGGGACGGGTCAAGACGACGCCCCTAAACGTTGAAGCCGCCGCAGAAGCGGGCTTTGCCGTCATCAGAGAGGCCCAGGAACTGTGTCAAAAACAGCCGCACACGTTACAGGAGCAGCTTGATCAGCGTTTCAAGCCTGAAGAGCGCGCCTTTATAGACTATTGGTTTTCACCTGTCGTCCAGCTGGAACTTATCGCCCTCCTCTCAGAAATCGAGAGGACTGAGGATCCAAAAATCAGAGCTTTTTTGGAGCTGGTTTTTTCTGCCATCATCATCACCAAATCGGGGGGCGTCTCCCTGGCCCGCGATCTGGCCCACACCCGGCCGCATCGGGTGTCAGACAAAGCATCGCGTTCGGCATTGGTGGAATTTTCCAAAAGGCTCAAGAAGAATCTCGAAAGCGCGACAGAGCTCTCCTTTGACATGCCTGCGCCCCACTTCATTCATGGCAATGCCATGGCTTTGCCGCTCCCCGACGATAAGGTGGATCTCATTGTGACGTCGCCGCCGTATGCCTCCAACGCCATTGACTACATGCGCGCTCACAAATTTTCCCTCGTATGGTTTGGACATACGCTGCAACAACTGAGTGATTTGCGTAGTCAGTATATCGGGCACGACGCCGTTCAGGGATTCAACCTGCTGCCGCTTCCCAACACTGTGCAAGAAATCGTCGAGGCTGTGGCACAAGTAGACAGTAAGAAGTCCCAAACGTTACACCGCTATTATTCCGAAGCCACATGTTTTTTGAGCGAGATGTGCAGAGTGCTCAAGCCTGGCCGCGCCGCTATCGTGGTCGTCGGCTCCTCTGTGATGCGTGGAATTGATACACAAACTGACCGCTGTCTGGCCGAAATCGGCAAGGCCATCGGCTTTACCGGGGCCACGATTGCAGTTCGACGCCTCGACCGGGACAAACGGATGATGCCGGCTCGCAACCGGGAGAAGGCCGCGACCTCCCCGATTGAAGCGCGGATGCATGAGGAGTACATCATCGCTTTTTACAAAGGATGAAGCGAGAAGGCGAAAAAGCGGAAAGGTGGAAATGGATACCTTCGAGGATCTGCGCGAGAATTATCATCGCAACATTTGTGCTCAACTCCTGGGGTACAAAAACAAGGTATTGAATATCGCCGACCGTAGCAGTCAACGCAGCCAGCAATTAGCCGAAGGGATGCTCCAAGCTATGGGGTATCCTCCCTGCCCCACGCCACCCACGGGTCAAGGAGCGGGAGCCTTGTTTGAAAGCCTGACCCGGGATTACCTTCAGCGAGCGTTGCCTCTGCTAACTCACATTCGGCCAGGAAAATGGTCTTTTGCCGTGAGTGAAATCTCTGCATTTGATCAATATGAGCACCTGAAAGATCTTGCCACCGTGCTAAAACTTCAGCCTCAGCTGCAAGCAGCGCTCGGCGACTACATCATCCGGCCCGATATTATCATCGCCCGAATCCCTCTCACGGATAAAGAAATCAATGAACCCGTGCCCGTTCTACGAGGAGAGTGCGCCACTTTAACCTCGCTGCGGCAAGCCAACAACCCCCAGGCAAACCCCATTCTCCATGCCAGCATCTCGTGCAAGTGGACCATGCGCAGCGATCGGTCCCAAAATGCACGCACCGAGGGCCTGAATCTGATCCGCAATCGCAAAGGCCACACCCCCCACATCGCTATCGTCACGGCGGAGCCTTTGCCAAGCCGTATTGCCTCCGTTGCTTTGGGCACCGGCGACGTGGACTACGTCTATCACATGGCGCTATATGAATTACAAAAAGCCATTGAAGAAATCAAGGACGAATCGCTCTCCGATATCTTCAGCCTTCTTGTCCAGGGCAAACGCCTGCGTGACATCAGCGACCTGCCCTTCGACCTGGCAATCTAAGGACGCTCATTCAAAGAATTCTTGAATTTCTATCCGGGTGTATCCGTGAGTCATTTTTCAGAAAGGAGACACAGTATGCGACCACATTGGTTCTACCTGCTCTTGCTGTTGAGTCCGCTGTTGAGCGCCTGCGGGACGCCCACCCCCGCCGCGACGCCGACGGCGAGCCCCACGACAGCAGCGCCCGCTACGACGGAGGCGCCTACCGCGCCGCTCGTCACCCCCGAAGCCACAGACGACCGGCTCTACCTGGCGATCATCTGGCATCAGCACCAGCCCGTCTACTTCAAGGATCCCGAAACCGGCGTTTACGCCAAACCGTGGGTGCGGCTCCATGCCGCCAAGGATTACGTGGACATGGCGGCGATGCTGAAGGCGTATCCCAGCGTCCATGTCACCTTCAATCTCACACCCAGCCTGCTGCGGCAGCTGGAGGACCTGGCGACTGGCGCCAAAGACGCCTACTGGATCCACACCGAGGTCCCCGCCGGGGAGCTCACCGACGATCAAAAGCGCTTCATCCTGCGCTACTTCTTCGACATCAACCCCAAAATCATCCAGCGCTTCCCCCGCTACGAGGAACTCCGCCTCAAACGGCCTGCCGATGACGCCGCCGTGGAAGAAGCGCTCGCTGGCGGGTGGAGTACCCAGGATTTCCTCGACTTGCAAGTGCTCTTCAACCTCGGCTGGACCGATCCCGACTGGCTCGCCCAGGCACCGCTGGCTGACCTGGTGGCTAAAGGACGCGACTTCACCGAGGCCGATAAGCAGCTCGTGCTCGACGAACATCTGCGGCTGATTCGGGACGTCATCCCCGTGCACAAGGCTCTCCAGGACGCCGGACAGATCGAGGTGACGACAACCCCCTACGCCCATCCCATCCTGCCGCTGCTCGTGAATACCGCCCTCGCGCGAAAAGCCATGCCCACCGACAAGCTCCCCGATCCCGCCTTCCGCGTCCAGCAGGACGCGAAAGCGCAACTGGCGCGAGGCGTCGCCCTCTACCAGGAGCTCTTCGGTCGTGCCCCGCGCGGCATGTGGCCGGGGGAAGGCTCGGTCGCCGAGGAAATCGTCGGCATGGTGAGCGAGGCGGGCCTGCGCTGGATGGCCTCCGACGAGGGCGTCCTCGCCAAATCCCTGGGACTCGACGGCTTCAGCCGCGACAGCGCGGATACCGTCAAGGAAGCCGACCTCCTCTACCGACCGTACAACGTCGCCGCCGGCGACGGCAGCCCGGTGGCCATCGTCTTCCGCGATGTGGTGATCTCCGACAAAGTGGGCTTCACCTACTCCGGAATGAAGGGGGCCGCGGCGGCGGAGGACTTCATGAAGCGCCTTCACGCCATCCGCGACCAGCTCCGCGCCGAAAACGCGGCCGGCCCGCACCTCGTGACCGTAATCCTGGATGGGGAAAACGCCTGGGAACATTACGACAACGACGGCAAGGAATTCCTCAACACCCTCTACCAACTGCTGGCGGCGGATGACACCATCCTCACCGTGACGCCCTCCGAATACCTGGAGCGCTTCCCCCAGGAACCCTCCCGCACGATCGAGGACCTCTGGGCCGGCAGCTGGATCAACCATGACTTCAGCACCTGGATCGGCGAGGACGAGGAAAATCAGGCCTGGGACTACCTGCGCGAGGTGCGCGACATCGTCAAACAGTACGAGAGCGGCAAACGCACCCCGCCGAGCGCCGAGGCCCTGAAACAGGCACTCGACCTCATGTTCATCGCCGAAGGCTCCGACTGGTTCTGGTGGTACGGCGCGGATCAGAACTCCGGCGACGACGAAGGCTTCGACCGGCAATTCCGCGAGACGCTCAAGCAGGTGCTGCGCACGCTGGGGGAAGAGCCGCCCGACTGGCTCGACGTGCCGATTGTCGCGCAGGCGCCGGCGGCAGCGGAGCAATCTCCGACCGACCGGCTCACTCCCACCATTGATGGCGCCGTCACCGCCGGGGAATGGGACGCGGCCGGCTTCTACACGGCAGGCGGCGGCGCGATGGCCGCCAGTAGCCTGCCCCTCGAACGGCTCTATTACGGCTTCGACGCCCAACACCTCTACCTGCGCGTCGACGCCGCCTACGAGTGGGCCGCGCTCACCACCTGCGGCGGCAACGACGACTGCCGCACCACGCTCGGCTTCTACTGGCTGCCTCCCGGCCGCACGCAGGCGACACCGCTTTCCCGCTGGGGCGGGACGGCGACTTACCTGGGCTTCGGCGCGGCGCAACTTGTGGAGCTCGTCTACGCCTCCAACGCCCGCCTCACTGGCGTGACGTTCAGCCTCTATGACGGCGTCAGCTGGGTCAGCATGGAATTCCCCGCAGACGACCTCCGCGTCGCCATCGCGGGCAAGACCCTCGAGCTCGCCATCCCCCTGAAGCTGCTCGCCGGCAAACAGGACCTCCAGAGCGGCGACCGCATCCAGCTGCGCGCCGTGCTCAGCCAGGGACTGCTGGAAGCGCAGGCCGATCAACAGCTGCTGCCGACCACCGGTCCGGCGCTCATCACCGTGCCGGAGCTGGGGACCACGACCTGGGTGCTACAGGTGCAGGATGCCGAAAACGACGACTACGGCCCTGGAACCTACACCTACCCCACCGATGGCGTCTTCCAGCCCGGCGTCTTCGACATCACCAGCTTCGAGGTGGGCTATGACGAGACGAACATCGTCTTCCGCGTCACCATCCGCGGGCCGGTGGAAAACGTGTGGGGCAGCGGACGCGGCCTCTCCGTGCAGACGCTCGACATCTACATAGATCAAGACGGCGCCGCCAGCGGCGAGCGGTTGTTGTTGCCGGGGCGCAACGCCGCCCTCACCGCCGACCATGGCTGGAATTTCGCCCTGTGGATCGAGGGCTGGGAAGGCGGCCTCTACACGCCGGGGGACGCCGAGCCGGTCAAAGTACCTGTCTCCCCCGTCATCATCGCCGATGCCGGGCAGCGCCGGATCACGGTGAAAGTGCCGCGCAGCGTGCTTGGCGACACGCCGGAGAGCTGGCAGTACGCCGTGGTGATGTTGAGCCAGGACGGCTACCCCGCTGCCGGCGTCTGGCGGGTGCGCGATGTGGAAGTCAGCGCCGCGCAGTGGCGTTTGGGCGGCGCGCCCGCTGCGGATGCGAGCCATACCCGCATCATAGATTGGGTCTGGCCCGCAGCGGGGATCCAGGAAGCAGCGCTCAGCACGTACAAATCCAGCGCCAACCTGAGCGCGCTCACGCCGGATGACTTCGCCCAGCTGCAAATGCTGCGCCCTCAATGACCAAATCGCGGCCCCTCCCGCTGCCAGACTTCGGGAGGGGCCGCGCCTTTCTCACCCCCACGGCCTAAGGTACAGGAATGGAGCTCTGCACCCTGGAAAAAAGCGTCGAGATCTGATTGCCCACCAGCGTGAGGATCACAACGACCACCACAGCGATGAGCACCAGGACCAACCCATACTCCACCAGACCCTGCCCTTCTTCACGCGGCATGAAGAACATTCCTCGCCTCCTTTGAGCCTGACAGTGCGCCGATAACATGAGTGTAACACAGCTCGCCGCCGGAAAGCAATAGGCCGATGGTCATGGCTGACGCCGCGCAGCATGGATAGTCCCCCACCCGTGGGCGCGAATGTGCGAACGTGCCATCTCACGGCTCACTGCTCTCTATTTCCGAAGGAGACGCCATGTGCTGGCGCACATCATTCAAGAATGAAAATGTGCGGTCATAGTTCAGCCTGGCATCAGGTAGTTCGACGGCAATGGATGAACCTTTGTGAGCTGTAGCTTTTGCCCCTCCCCAACGGCGCAAACGCCGTTGGGGAGGGGAGAAAAAATAAGGGGGTTTTGCAGGCGGGCTACGCCCGCCTGCAAAACCCCCCCAAAAAAAAGTTCCCCTTCCCCCCGCGCAGCGCATGGGGAAGGGGCCAGGGGATAGGGGGCAAAAGTTGATTCTCAATCTTCGAGGGTCACCATGAAATCTTGCGTTTTTTAGTCAGTGGCTGAACAGTCGCCATGTGAGTTGTGAGCCGCAACCCAGGGGCAGAAACTGCGACGACTCTCTTCTCACTGCTCTCTATTTTCGAAGGAGCACGACAAGATGAAGAATCCCATCACTGACGACCCGTATGATCTGCAGCGTTTCCTCCGCGCGCAAGAGCCCATCTACGCCACCGCCCTGGCGGAATTGCGCGGCGGCCAGAAACGCAGTCACTGGATGTGGTTCATCTTCCCCCAAATCGAGGGCCTGGGGCAAAGTCCGACCTCGAAATATTACGCCATCAAAAGCCTCGCCGAGGCGCAGGCCTACCTTCAGCATCCCCTGCTTGGACCCCGGTTGCAGGAATGCGCGGAAGCCGTCCTGGCCATTGAGGGCCGCTCCGCTGCAGAGATCTTCGGCTTCCCCGATGACCTGAAACTGCGGTCGTCTATGACCCTGTTCGCCGCGCTCGCCGGCCCCGATTCCGTGTTCGCGCGTGTGCTGGAGCGGTTTTACGACGGCCGGCCCGATGAGCAAACCCTGCGAATAGGGGGGCTTCAGGATTTCACGGGGTCGCCGGGGGCTCCCAACCCCAGACCGCATTGATTCACACAGGAGATTCAAAATCTGTGACCTGTGATTCTGATGAAGCGCCGGCTGCCTCCTCTTGACAGATAGAACATCTGTTTTATACTGAAGATGGAGGACAACGATGGGACCCCTCGAAAAGCTGCACCTGTTGACGCAAGCCGCCGCCTACGAACCCGCCGAGGACGTAAGCCTCACGGGGACGCCGCTGCCCGACGCCCCCACGCCCGAAGAGCTGACCGGTTGCATCCACTACGCCGCTACCCCCAAGGGACACATTCCCCTCCTCAAAACGCTGGTCTCCTCTGCCTGCGAGCGCGATTGCGCCTACTGCCCCTTCCGCGCTGGCAGGGACTTCCGCCGCGCTACCTTCACCCCCGATGACCTCGCGGCGCTGTTCCTGCAGCTCTACCGCGCGGACCTCGTCCAGGGGATTTTCCTCAGCTCCGGGCTGGTCGGCGGGGGGCCGCGCACGCAGGATCGCCTCCTCGAAACCGCCCTGCTGCTCCGCAAACGCTACGGCTTCCGGGGCTACCTCCACCTCAAAATCATGCCCGGCGCGGAACGCGATCAGATCGCCGCGGCCATGGCGCTCGCCGATCGCGTCTCCCTCAACCTGGAGGGACCGAACGCGCGTCGGCTGAGCTTCCTCGCGCCGCACAAGAACTTCGGCGAGGACCTCGTGCAGCGCCTTCAGTGGATTCACGAGCTGCGCGAAGCCCAGGGCGGACGCGGGCCGAGCACGACGACCCAGTTTGTCGTGGGCGCGGCAGGCGAAAGCGACGCCGAATTGCTCCTCACCACCGAATACCTCTATCGCCATCAACGCCTGGCGCGCGCCTACTTCAGCAGCTTCCACCCGGTGAGCGATACCCCCCTGGAAACGCTGCCGCCCTCCCCGCCCCGACGCGAGCTGCGGCTCTACCAGGCGTCGTTCCTGCTGCGCGATTATGGCTTCAATGCCGAAGAGCTGCCCTTCGACGCCCACGGGAACCTGCCCCTCGCGGAAGATCCCAAGGTCGCCTGGGCGGAGCAACACCTCAGCGATAACCCCGTGGAATTGAACCGCGCTTCCCGCGAGCAGCTGCTCCGCATTCCCGGCCTGGGACCCAAGAGCGTCGAGCAGATCCTCGAGGCGCGGCGCAAGGGGACGCTACGCGATCTGAGCCAGCTGCGCCAGCTGGGGCTGCCGGTGCAGCGCGTCGCGCCTTACGTCCTCCTCGATGGACATCCCCCCGCCCGCCAGCTGCAGCTGTGGGCCATGGGATAGAAGCTCCCCCAACGCCGGGCTGAGTCGCCGGTCCCGGCGCGAGCTCAACGCAGCACGCGCGCCAGGCCCTCGGTGAAAGGCGGGTGGATGACGCCACGCTCGGTGATGATGGCGGTAATGTAGCGCGCGGGCGTCACGTCAAAGGCGGGGTTCGCCACGGCGGCGCCTTCCGGCGCGATGCGGCAGCCGCCGATGCAGGTCACCTCCTCCGCCGGACGCTCTTCAATGAGAATGTCATCCCCGGTCGGTGTGGAGAGATCCACCGTGCTGGTAGGCCCCACCACGTAGAAGGGAATCCCGTGCGCGTGCGCCGCCAGCGCCAGGTGATAGGTGCCGATCTTGTTCGCCGTGTCCCCGTTGGCAGCGACACGATCACAGCCCACCACACACAGGTCCACACCGCGCGTGCGCATGATGTGCGCCGCCGCCCCATCCACGATCAACGTGTAGGGGACGCCAGCCTGCTGCAGCTCCCAGGTGGTGAGCCGCGCCCCCTGCAGCCGGGGACGGGTCTCATCCACGTACACATGGACGCGCTTGCCCGCCTCATGCGCAGCGATGATCACCCGCAGCGCCGTCCCGTATTCGCCCGTCGCCAGCGGCCCGGTGTTGCAGTGATGGAGGATACGGGCGTCATCGGGCACCAGGGGCAGCGCGTGACGTCCGATGGCCAGATTCGCCTGGCGCTCCTGCTCGTAGATGGCGTGCGCCTCGTCCAACACGGCAGCGCGCACGGCGGACACCGTCTCCAGGGCGGGATCGGCGGCGCGGGCCAGCACGCGATCCACGGCAGCGAAAAGATTCACCGCCGTCGGACGCGCAGCACGCAACGTCGCCGCCGCCTCCCGCAATGCCGCACGCACCCCCGCCACGCTCGTCGCATCGCAGGAGCGCGCCGCCAGCGCCATCCCATATGCCGCCGTGATGCCGATCGCCGGCGCCCCACGTACCACCATCTCACGGATCGCAGCGGCGACCTCACGGTAATCGCGGTAATCCAGATAGCGGACGTTGTGGGGCAGCTCCCGCTGATCCAGCAAGCGCAACGTCCCCTCGGCCCAGGCAATGGCATGATAATCGTTCATCTGAAGCCTCCCACAGGAATTGCAAAGCGACGCGGGGTTCCTCGCCCCGCATAAATTCTACCATCGAGATCGTCTCCGGCAAAACAAAACGCCCTGTCCGGCGATCAACCGGGCAGGGCGCGTCAGGCTGCAGCGACGCCTACGGCGTCACCGGATGAGGCACCGCCGGACGGGCGACACGACCGGCGCGACGCTCCTTCCAGAAGGGCGACTTACGCAGCAGCCAGGCCCGCACAAAGGGCCGCGCGAGCCTGAGCAGATAGCGCTTGGGTCCCAGAAGCGCGATCACATCGGCGACATAATCATCAAACGTGCGCTGCTGATACTGCAACAGGCGCTGGCTTTCGGTGGCATCCACCCAGTCGGTGGGGAAATACTCCGTGCCGAAGGCCGCCGCCGGCAGCATCCCAATCCCCAGGCCTTCCATCACTTTGGCGACAATCTCGCCATAGAGCAGCTGACACTTCGGCCCGCCGCCGATCAACAAGAGCTTGCCCCAAATTGCCTCAGAAGTCACCGCATTCGCCACCGCAGTGCCCACATCGCGGGTATGGGTGAACTCCATGCGATTATCGAGCGGGATGTGGAAGAGGTACGGATCGAGCGTCAAGGTGATGGGCAGCGTCGCCGAGAAGCGCAGGATGGACCACTGAAGATCGGACGCCTGCACCATCCACTCACAGGCGACCTTGTGTTTGGAGTAATGCTCCACGGGATTCACCGGATCGGCGACCGTGCGCGGCGGGGACAGATGCTGCGTCACACCGAAGACGTGATACGACGAGGAGAAGATCAATTTTGGCCGTCGCGGTTGCGCACGGCAGGCTTCGATGACGTGATGCGTGCCGCCGACGTTCACGTCCCAGGCCAGATTGGGCTCCGCTTCGCTCTCCACGCCGGTGGCCGAGAGCTTGGGGATGATAAAGGCCAGGTGCACGACCACATCCTGCCCTTTCACCGCCGCGTTGACGTCCTCCGCGCGGCGCAAATCGCCCCACACCACCTCGATCTTCTCACCAAAACGCGCCGCCTGAGCGCGATTTGCCGCCGTCGGCACATCGAAGCAGCGCACCGCATGTCCACGAGCCAGCAACGCCTCAAGGGCGCTCATCCCGATATTGCCAAAGGCGCCGGTCAGTAGCACGTGCATAACAGCCTCCTTCTTTTAATCATTGAGGGACGCGACGGACTCACTTTCAGGCGACCGCATCAGGCAGCAGCCCCGTCAGCAGCAGCTCCAGACTCGCCTGCGCCGCACTTCCCCAATCGGTCGCCTGCGGGTCGAGCGTGCTCTGCAGCAGCATTCCCACCGCCCACGAGACCAGTGTCTGCGCGGCGAGCTGCGGATCCACCGGGCGCAAGGAGCCCTCCGCAATTCCCTTCTGGATCAGGCTCGCCAGCCAGGTCTGGTAGCGACGATAGGGTTGTATCGTCGCGGCCCAGATGACGGGATCCCGTTGCGCGGCGGTCATGAACTCCATGAACATCGGGAGGTTCCCGTCCGCCGTGTGCAGCACGGTTCGGAACGCCTCGATCATGCGGGTGAGCGCTGCCGGCACATTGGGAGCGTCCGCCAGCAATCCCGCGATGTTCACGTCGAGCTCATCCAACCAACGCTGCAGCAACGCGAGGAAGAGCGCCTGCTTGGAGGAGAAGTGATAGTAGAAAGCGCCCTTGCTGACGCCGGCGGCGTGACAGATTTCCGCCACACCGGTCCTTTCATAGCCGTTGCGGGCGAAACTCGCGGCTGCGGCATCCAGAATGCGGCTGCAGGTCTCTTCACTGCGCTGTTGTGTCGCCATAAGTGCCCATCAAAAGATCAACAGAAGGAAAAATACCGACCGGTCAGTCTAATTTTAATACAGGAATGGAATATGTCAAGGGAAATGGTCGCCGACAGGCCAACACCTCACGCAAAGCGGGCCCGATCGCCTGGATCGGGCCCGCTCTCACCACCGTCGCGCTCACGCGCTCAGCGCCGCGCGCACCTGCTCGACCACGCGCTCCACATCGGGGTTGGTGTAAGCCTCAATTTGCCCCGCATCCGAAAGCCGGGTGAGTTCCGAATCCAGCCCCAGCTGCCCCAGGAAAGCGGTATTGAAGGCCTGCGCCATCTCTCCGGCGTGCCCCTTGCCGAAAATCTCGTACCGTTCGCCGCAATGCGGACACACCACATAGCTCATGTTCTCCACAACGCCGAGGATGGGAATATGCAGCTGCTCCGCCATGCGCGCCGCCTTGCGCACGACCATATCCGCCAGGTCCTGCGGCGAGGTGACGATGACGACGCCGTTCACCGGCAAGGCCTGCATCACGGTCAACGCCGCATCGGAAGTCCCCGGCGGCAGATCCACGAACAACACGTCCAAATCGCCCCAGAAAACGTCGTTCCAGAACTGCTGAATAGCGCTCGAAATCAGCGGGCCGCGCCAGATGACCGCTTCGTCCTGTTCCTGCAGCAGCAAGTTGATGGACATGAGCTTGATCCCGCCCGCGCTCAGCGGCGGGACGATGCCCAGTGGCCCCATCACCGGCACGTCATCCACCCCCAGCAGTTTGGGGATACTCGGACCGGTGATGTCGGCGTCGAGGATGCCCACGCGCAGGCCTTGCTTGCGCAGCCCCGCTGCCAACAGCGCCGCCGTGGTGGATTTGCCCACGCCCCCCTTGCCGCTCATCACGGCGATGACCGACTTGACCTTGTTCATCCGGCCGGCGAGGGATTGCGGCGCGGGCTCCTGCCGCCCGCCGCGCACCTGCGAGAGCAGGCGTTCCTTCTCCTGCGGCGTCATGGTCGTGACCGTCACCCGCACGTCCAGGTTGGGCGCCAATTTCGCCACCGCTTCCTGGACCTCCGCGGCGATACTGTCCTGCAGCGGGCAATTGGGGACGGTCAGGGCCACCGTCACGTGAACCGTCTCGCCCTTGATTTTCACCTCACGCACCATGCCCAACTCGACAATGCTGCGGCGAATCTCAGGATCCAACACTTGCTGCAAAGCCTGCATTACTTGATCAACTGAAACCATGCATGTACCTCCTTCGAAAATGGCCCCGAATGAACACGAATTTCACGAATAAGATTAGAAATTCCTTGCCGCCGGGGCTGCTACGTCCTCAAACAACGCGCTTCAGCGCGGTGGGCTCGTGTCAGGCAGGGGATTCCATCCCCAGCCGCAGCGGTGAGCTGTTGCAGCCTCTGCTCACGGATTATGGCTCACATGGTTACTGTTTAGCCACTGACTAAAAAACACAAGATTTCCTGGCAACTGCTAAAGATTAAAAAATCAATTTTTGTCCCCTATCCCCTTCCCCTTCCCCCGCGCAGCGCGGGGGAAGGGGAATTTTTTTGTGGGGTTTTGCAGGCGGGCATGGCCCGCCTGCAAAACCCCTTATTTTTTCTCCCCCTCCCCAACGGCGCATACGCCGTTGGGGAGGGGGCCGGGGGAGAGGCAAAAGCTACAAGTCACAAAGGTTCATCCATCGCCGTCTAGCTGCCTGGCGCCAGTCTGAGAGTTACCTCACATTTTCATTTTTACATGATGTGCGCCAGCACCTGGCGTCTCCTTCAAAAATAAACACGTGCCCACGTGCCCACATTCTCGCGTTGCCCCATTCACCCAGGGGCATTTTCGGGCAGGACGCCCTCTTGCTCCACGTGCTCCTCGGTGCCCTCTTGCACCCGCCAGATGCGATCCGGCGCGACCAGCCGGTCAATGTACAGCACGCCGCGTGTGTGATCAATCTCATGCTGGAACACGCGCGCCATGAACCCGTTGAGACGCAGCCGCAATTTCTGTCCGCGCCGATCCAGGCCCCGCACGAAGATAGAGACTGAACGCGCCACATCGCCCGCATAGCCCGGCACCGACAGACAGCCCTCGAGGCCTATTTCTTCCTCTTGCGACGCGCGCACGATCTCCGGATTGATGACGACATAGCGTTGCCCGCTGCCGGCGATTTCCTCATCCGCCGGGACTTCGATCACGACAATCTGCCGCAGCTCGCCGACCTGCACTGCCGCCAGCCCAATGCCGTCATTGGCGTGCATGGTCTCGATCATGTCGTCAATCAGCCGTTGCACCTCCGGCGTGATGTGCTCCACAGGCCGCGAGCGCTGCCGCAAACGCGGATCCCCCACCGTAATCACCGGTAATACTGCCACATCCAACCTCCACCCTTAAATGTCATTTCACCCACACCTCATGGATGGGTCTTCAAATCGAGGACGGCGCTGAGGTCAAACCGCGTCCGTCGCGCCGGGCGCCGTCTCATCCGGCGAGTCCGGCGTGGAGGCCCCATGACGCAGGGAATCATAGATCGCGAACCAGCTCAGCAGCTCGTCCTGCCGTTGGGCGGCCTGCCGGGCGAGGTCGCGTCGGCGAAATTCCTGTTGCCGACGGGCGATCTCCGCGCGCACGCGCTCAGGGTCGCGCACAAACTCCATCTCGAACTTCCCCGTCGCCCCGGCCGTCTCCAGGGTCACGGTGCCGAATTTGAACATCCGCGCCCACAGCCCCGGCACGTCCGAGGTGATGTTTTGGATGCGATCGAGGCGCGCTTCCTGACGGATCAGCCGTCCCCACAGCGGTCTGCGATCCACATGGATGATGTGCGAGGGCGTGATCTCAAAGAAGTCGTTGCGCCAGTCCTCGATGTACCACATCACCACGCCCAACAGGATCATCTCCAACACCAGCCACCCGCCGACCAGGAGCGGATTTTCATCCACTTGCCTCGCGGCCCACCAAAGCCCCCCTCCCGTGGCGAGCAGGAACAGCATCGAAACCCACCAGTAGCGGATGAAGCCCGGCAGCCAGTAACGACGCCATTTGATCGTCTGCCCATCGGGGGATTCGACCCAACTGGCAGGGAAAAGCAATTCCCTGACGGTGCTGACGAAAAACTTAAGGCTCGAAGGCGACTCAATCTGGGGCGCCACTCTCGCGGGAGGTTCTTGCGGCGGCACGAGGTGCAGACGGTTTTCCAGCAGTACGCGCGTCTCTCCGCGCAGCCGCACGACCCGCCGCGCCTGGATGCGCCCCATCTCGCGCAGGATCGCCTCCCGCCACACCGCAGGGCGATAAACTTCGGTGAAGTCAATTTTAACCGTGCCGCCCGCCGTGTGCAAAATGATGTCGCCGTAGTCAAAAAAGTTGGCGAGCACGTTGGGCTTTACTTCCAGGACATCCTGAATGTCGTCCAGAGAAGCCTCCTCGGACATGCTGCCGAAGGGGCCTTTGCGCTCAATGTGCATCACGCGCTGCGTCGTGAGGATGAAACGGTCGTCATGCCAGTCCAGCCAGTCCCACCCCAGCCAGAGGCCAAACACCACCGCCGGAAAGATCAGCCAGGGCAGCGGATTCCAGATCTCATCTGGTGATTCTAGCGCTTGCAGCCGCATCGGCGCGAGCACGAAAGCCAGCGCCACTACGGCCACTAGCCCTAGCGCCGGCAACAGCGCCCGGCGCGCCAGCTCAATGCCATGGCGCTGCCCGACGAGAATCGCGACCTCCTCCGGGCGCATCCACGGGAAATGGGGCAGATGCCGTTGGCGCTGCAGATCCGGGGGGACGCTGAGCAGACGACGCAGGCGCGGATGATGCTCCAGCAAAGGCAGAAAGTCGTCATGCGTGAGGTAGAGAATCCGCACGGGCGTGTAGGCTTCCGCCGAGGCGTCATGGAAGTCGCCGACGAAGAGGCCGGCGACGCCAAAGGAGTCCCCCGGCTGTTTGAACCCCAGGTCCAGCCGCGAGCCATCAGGGCCAAACGCCGTCAATTGAATCCGCCCGCGCAGCACATAGTACAGGCGGTCGGCCGGCTCCCCCTGCTCGAAAAGCGAGTCGCCAGGCGCGTACTCGGCCTCCTGGACTTTTTCCGCCACGAGATAAAGCAGCCGCTCATCCCGGGCGTCGCGGTCCGGCCGCAAGTTCTGAAACAGCGGTATTTGACGCAAATGGGTGACGATCTCTTTGAGCTCCATATGCTTAGATTATACCACAAGCCATTTCCTTTTTTTCACTTTTGTGCTACATTAATGCCAGACAAAGCGCATCCTTTGCAAGGAGCACCATCCATGCCCAATGTACGCTTGCTAGTTCTAATCATTTATGTCGTCGCCACATACCTGATACAACGCCACATGCTGCATCATCCCCCAGAGCCCAGCCGGACTTTTGTGGGCTACCTCACACGCTGCATGCGGATTGTGCTGACGCTGGGCGTGCCCCTGATCGGTCCTTTGATCGCGTACATCTGGGTGGATTTCTTCCCTCAACCGCTCGTCATCGTCGTGCTGCTGGCGCTTGTCTTGCCGCTAGCGCTGGTCTATCTGCCCTGGCTGAGGCTGATGCAAGTGCCCAGATGGACGCTGTTCGCGATCCCCGTCCTCCTTCTCACCATGATCACGATCGGCGGCATCCTGGGGTGGATCTTTCTCTTCAACGATGGGCGTGGCATCACCTGGGCGCTGTTGCCGCTGCTCTACTTCATCCTCATCCCCCCGCTCTTCATGCTGGGAATTCTGTACCACTGGGCGCCGGAGCTCCTCCCGCTCAGCCCCGAAGAACGGCGCAAATCTCACCGTAAGGCGGCGCAGCTGCTCACCGGCTTCCTTTCCACCTTTCCTCGCCCCGTCGTGGTAGTGGAGCACGGCGAGCTGCAGACCCGCATCCCCGGCAATCCGTTCACCGGCACCGGCCCCGGCCTGCTGGTGACTGAGCCCCACAATGCCGTGGTCCTCTACCAGAGCACTGTCGCCAAAAAAGTGGTCGGCCCCGGGGTGATCTTCACCGAGCGGGCCGAGATCCCCAAGGCAGTGATAGACCTGCAGGATCAATTCCGGGTGACCTCCGGCATCGAGGCGCAGACCCGCGACAATATCCGCGTGCGCGTCCCCTGCTCCTCGATCTTCCGCATCAGAGGAAGCACCAAACCCACCCGGCCAGGGGAACCGTGGACCTACGACGCCGAGGCGGCCCTGCAAGCCTATCTCGCCGCAGAAGTGGATCCGGCGAAGCAACCCTCGAAGCTGGAAGCGCATCGTACCATCAACTGGGCCGATATGCCGCTGAACGAGGCCGCCTACCGCGTGCGACACGTCGTCAAGCGCTATCCGCTGGACCAGTTGTACGCCGTCACCGAACCTTTGCCCGGTAATGAACTCCCCCGCGTCCACATCGCCCGAGAGGTGCGGGAACACGTGACCGCCCAAATGGCCGCCATCGGCATCACCGTCACCGGCGGCGGCGTGGGCAACCGCATCACGCCGCTGGATCCCGCCGTGGTGACGCAGCGCCTGGAGAGCTGGAAAGCCAGCACCCTGCTGAAGATCGAGAAACATCGGGGCGAGGCGGAAGCGGATAAAATCACCGAACAGAGCCGCGTGCGCAGCCAGGCGCTCATCGAACTCACCGATAACCTGCAACAGCAGCTGTCGGCACTGAGGGGAGCATCTCCTGAGGCCGCCAGAAGACTGATCGCCCTGCGGTTGCTCCAAACGCTGGATGACATCGCTCACCAGCCAGAAGTCCGGGAGCACCTTTCCGGCACGGCGTCTGAGACACTCAGGGTCCTGCAACATCGGGCCAGCCAGAGTTAAGGAGGTTCCCATGTCCGAACGCCGAACGGATCGTGAACAACGCCTCGCCGGGTTTCTTCTGCCCATGCTGCTGCTCACCCTCGGCTTTGTCCTGCTGCTCATCGGCACGGTGCCGGAAGCCATCAACGAAATTATGAACACACGCGGGCCGTTGCCGTTGCTGCGGGCCATCCTTACCAGCCTGCCCGTGGCCTTCGTCGCCACCTTGATTGTGGCGAAGCGTGCCGCGTTGACGATTCTCGCACAATTCCTCCAGGCGATGTATCACCTGGAGCCAGACGAGGCCTCGAAGTTGCTGGGGCGCATCATTTTCGGCGTCCCCATCGAGCCGCCCCTCGAGCCGCTCCTGCGCGTGCAGGAAGGGCGCCCTGACCCCGAAGGGCCTGAAATCCTCCACGATGTGGGAGGCCCCGGCTATCTGACCGTCGGGCACGACAACGCCGTCATCCTGGCGCGAGGCGGATTGTTCACCCGCGTGGAAGGGGCGCGCCAGGTGCGCCTGGAGGCTTTCGAGAAGATCTGGGACACCGTGGACCTGCGCCCGCAGCGCCGGGAGTTGCGGGTCACTGCCAACACGCGCGATGGCATCCCCGTGACCTGCCGGGCCGAAGTGCGGTTCCGCGCGCTGCGGGGCGACGCCGAGCCGATCCCGCAGCTCACGGCCCCCCCGCTGGACTTTACCGACGCCGACCGCGCCATCGCCCTGCGGCTGGGCACCGACAAAGTCGTCCTCGCCCCCGGCGGTGAACGCGCCGTCACCGATTGGATGATCTTTCTGACCAACGGCACCTTTGACGGCGAGGTCCGTGACCGCATCGAGCGTTACCGCCTCGACGAGCTCTTCGATCCCAACCGCAACGGCCCGGCGCTCCTCACCCTCATCGAGGAAGAGCTGACCGAGGCCATGCGCAAAATCGGCAAGGGCCGCGGCATCCAAATTGACCAGGTGCACCTCCTCAGCCTCACCCCCGATGAGGAACTGATCCCGGAGCAATGGATGGCGTTGTGGCGAAGCCAGTGGGAACGCACGGCGGCCAAAGATGAGGCCGCAGCCCGCGCGGCGCACGAAAGCGAAATCGAAAAAGCCAAAGCCCGCGCGCGCGCCGAGATGATCGCCGCCATGGTTCAACCCCTCGCAGATCTCACCGACGCAGACCTGGACACCCTGCTCATGGGGGTGCAGCTGGAATTCCTGGAGGTGATGCGCGGCATGGCTCAGATGGACCCGCTCGTGCAGAGCGTGATGTTCCAGCAGGTGGAAAACCTCGAGCGCCTCATTCGGGAGCTCCTGCAGCTGCCGGGCGCTTCAAGTCCAGGAGGCGCTCTCCCGCCAGCAGGAAGCGCTCCCCCCCCGACCGGGAACACACCTTAAAGATGCGCCGCATTTCTGTGCCGCCGTCGTTGTTGCCGCTGCAGCTGGCGGAATTCGAGGAGCTGTCCCCGGCGCTGCGCAAGCAGCTCGTCACCGCCGCGCCCTTCAATCCGCGCACGCTGGCTTTCGACGAGGCGCTCACCGCCGCCGAAAACGCCCTCACGGTAGTACGCCATCAGCGCGACCGCTACAGCGAGGCGCTGCTCGCCCTGTACAGCGCGGACTTGCTCTGGCGCTGCGAGCGCTGGCTCGAGGCGTTGGAAATGGCCGCTGCCGCCGCCGGCTGGTTCAAGCTGCAGAGCAGCCCCATCGCCCGCTACAACGAAGCGGTGGCCGTCTACTTCAACGGGCTGCTGCACTTCGCCCTCCACGCCGACGCACGCGCCATGCCGCTCTTCATAGAAGCGCAGTCCCAATTGGAAAAGAGCCGCCAGTACTGGGCGGCGCACACCGGGCGCGATTACTTCGAGGCCTGCGAACAGGTGAACCAGTGGATTTCCGCGCTCAGCTCCCTGCGCACCCAGACGCCTCCCGGCAGTCAAGCACTCATCATCCCGGTGTATCCGTCCCGCCATCGCACCCCCGAAGCTCCCCTCGAAGCGCTGGCAATTTCCCTGGAAGCGCTGCGCATCCGCCCCAACATCCTGCCCCCTTCCTTCCGGCCCCAGGACAATTGGGCGCCCCTGGAAATAGAAAGCCTTCCGGTGTTGGACGTGAGCCCGGGGAGGTACTACTTCGGCGTGCGGCTGGATGAGGCAGGGACCTTCACCGACGACAGTCTGGCGGGGGATGTGGTGCTCGTCGAAGCGCTATCACCGCTGGCGCTCACCGAGGAACCGCCGTTGACCGGCGGCACGCAACCGTTCATCCGCCAGCGCGACGGCAAGGTCATGTTGCGGGATCCGCAACACAGCGGGGAGGGTCTCGTGGGCATTCCCCGGCTGCTGTTGCGCCAGGGATGGCGCGGTTAGAAACCGGTCCGCTCGCCGCCGACGGCCTGCCGATAGGCCGCAGCGGTGTCCCCGGCAGTGCGTTCCCACGAGAAACGGGCCGCCTGGCGGAGCGCCCGCTGCTGCAAAACCCCGTGGAAGGCGTCATCGCGCCATAACCGTGTCAACGCCGCCGCTGCGCCGGCCACATCGTCCGGCGCGACCAACACCCCCGCATCGCCGATGACCTCAGGCAGACTCGCGGCATGGCTGCCGACGACGGGGACGCCACAAGCCAGCGCTTCCAGCGGCGGGAGGCCAAAACCCTCGTAGCGGGAGAGGAAGACGAACGCTCGCGCGCCACAATAGAGCGCGGGTTTGAGCGCTTCGGGGAAAAAGCCGGTGAAATGCACGGCCGTCTCTGGCAGGCCGGCTTCCCGCAACAGCCGTCGCGGATCGGGCGCGAAGTCGCTGTCTCGCGCCGGCAGCCGCCCCGCGATGACCAGCCGCGCCTCGGGAACCCCCTCGCGCATCCGCGCCCAGGCCCCCAAAACCGTCTGGAGGTTCTTGCGCACATCGAAGCCGCCCAGGTACAACAGATAGCCCGGCGCGAGTCCCAGCGCCGCCAGCGGCGCGAGCGACACATCAGGGCGATACTCCGCTGCGGCGGCAAGCCAGATTGCCCGGACGCGCCCTTCCGCGATGCGCAAATGCCGCACGATGTCGCCCCGCGCCGCCTCCGAATCCGTCAAAATCAGCGCCGCCCGCCGCGCCGTCGCGCTGACGAGGGCGGTGTACAGCCGCACCCACGCTCCGCCGCGATAGGCAGGCAGCAACAGCGGGATCAAATCGTGGACGGTGACCACGAGAGGGACCGCCGCGCGCCACGGCGAGCCCCAGTAGGGGACGTGCAGCAGCTCCACGCCGAGGCGCTGAACCGCGCGGGGCAACATCACCTGTTCCCACCAGATTTTCCCTGCCGGCCCCGGCGGCACCGGCAAGAGCGCCGCCGCGACTCCGTGTGGCAAATCGGGCGGCGCCTTTGCCGCGGGCACGCAGAGCGTCACCGTCAGCTCCGGGTGCACGCGTCCCAGCGCCTGCACCAGCTGCCGCAAGTATTGGCCGCTGCCCGTCTCCGGACGGTTCCAAAACCAACCGTTCAGCGCGACGCGCATCACCGCTCGTGAACGTTGTAGGCCTGCAGACCTCGCTCCGTCTCCTGGACCTCGTACCAGACTTGTGCCCCCTCGCGCAACGTCGTCTCCGGGTCGCCGGTCACTCCCGATTTGTGGAAGAAGATCTCACCCCCCTCAGCCCGCGTCAAAAAGCCGTAGGCCTTTTCGGAATTGTACCATTTGACGACGCCCGGATGCAATCCCGGCTGCGGCGGCGCCGCCTTACGACACTGCGGACAGTATGCCGGCGCCGTCACCGGCAAACCGAGCTGCTCTTGCGCCCGCTGCTCTTCCACCGTAAACACGAAGGACTTGCCACATCCCTCACACACATGCATTTCATCACGATAGGTTGTCATTGTGCCACCTCATTTCCTCTAAAAATAGAGATCAGTGAGCCGTGAGTAGAGAGTTGTCGTAGTCACGGCTCACGACTCACGCCAGACATCTTGATTTGCGGCAATGTACCGCATGGACATATTAACTCCATCAGAAATAGAGAGCAGTGAGAAGAGATGCGCACATTTTTTCGTCTGGGTCAGGTCAAGGACTCCTCCCCGTCCTCTGCGGCGTCAGCCGGCGCCGCCGCTTCAACCGGCGGCGCGACCCGCGATGCCGGGACGACCACCGCCGCGACCAAATCGTGCCCCTGCAGGGCGATGGCCGACGTCCCTCGGGTCGCCCGTCCCTGCTCCTTGATCGCATGGCCCGTGAGCGTTTTGGCGGCGCCGCGTTGTGTGACCATGATCACATTGGAGGTCCCCTTCACCGTGCGCACCCCCATCAACCGCTCTCCCGGCGCCAGTTTGGCGATCTGCACTCCCTTGCCGCCGCGCCGCTGCGCCGGCATTTCCGCAAAAGCCGTCACTTTCGCCATGCCCTGATCGGTGATCGTGAACAATTTGGCTTTGGAATCTACTACCGCCATCCCGACCACCTCATCCTGCTCCTCCAGCTTGATGCCGACCATCCCGCCAGCGCTGCTGCCAGTAGGACGCACTTCCGAGACGGCAAAGCGGATGCCCTGTCCACTCGCCGCAGCCAGGAGCACTTCCTCATCCTCCTGGACCCAGGCTCCCTCCACCAGCCGATCGCCCGCGTCGAGGCGGATGACCGGCTGCAGTTCGCGCCCCACGCCGGGCAATTCCTCAGGGAGCAGGCGCTTGACCTGCCCTTGCGCTGTGACGAAGCAGACCGATCCCCCTTCTGGCAACATCGCCGGCAGCGCTAACGTCGTCACCACCTCCGCGCCCTCGAGATGCGTGAGCTGGCTGTAGGGCGCGCCCTCCCCCTCCCAGGCCTGTCCCTCCGGCGCCTGATGAACCGGCAGCGCCGCGGCGCTGCCGGTCGCGGTAAACAGGTACAGGGTGTCGCGCGTCGAAGCGCCGACGATGCTCACCGGCACATCGGCAGGACGGGAGGGGACGCGCGGCGCCTTCCCCTCGTCCGGCGTGCGGGCAAGCAGGCCCTGGCGCGTCGTCGTGACCCACACCGGTTGATCGGGAATCAGCGCGCCGAATTCCACCGTGTCGCCTTTGACATCGGCGATGTGAGTGCGGCGCGCATCCCCATACCGCTCCTTCAGCGCCGTCAGCTCCGCGCGAATCGCGTCCCGCTGCAGCTTGGGCGTGTGCAAGAGCGTCTCCAGCTCCTTAATGAGCGCCTGCAACTCCTTGAATTCGTCCTGCAGCTTCTTGCGTTCCAACGCCGCCAGGCGTTTGAGCGGCATGTCGAGGATCGCTTGCGCCTGAATTTCGGACAACTTGAAGCGCTTGCAGAGGTTGTCCCGCGCCGTCTCAACCGTGCGCGATCGGCGAATCAGATCAATCACCGCATCCAGATTCTCCAAGGCGGTGAGCAGCCCCTCGACAATGTGCGCTCGCGCTCGCGCGTGTTCCAGGTCGAAGCGCGCCCGGCGTTGCAGCACCTCGAGGCGGTGCTCCAGGAACACCAGCAGCGCCTTCTTCAGCGACAACATGCGCGGCTCGCCATTGACCAGCGCCAGAATGATGATGCCGTAGCGCGTTTCCAGGGCAGTGTGCTTGTAGAGCGCGCGCATCACCTCCCCCGCATCCGCGCCACGACTCAGATCAATCACCAGCCGCATCCCCTGGCGGTCGGACTCGTCACGCAGGTCGGCGATGCCTTCGAGTTTGCCCGCGCGAGAGAGGGCCGCAATGCTTTCGATGAGCGCCGCCTTGTTCACCTGATACGGCAGCTCGGTGACGACGATGCGCTCGCGTCCGCCCTTAATTTCCTCTTTGTGCGCCCGCGCGCGGAGGGTGATGCGCCCGCGGCCCGTAGCATAGGCCTTCAGCAGGCCATCGTCTGCGTCAGCGGCATCACGCCGGTAGACCAGCCCCCCGGTGGGGAAGTCCGGCCCCGGAATGCGCTTCAGCAAGTCTTCAACGCCGATGTCGTCCTGCTTTTCCCAGTTATCCAGCAGATGGACCAGCCCATCCACCACTTCCCCCAAATTGTGCGGCGGGATGTTGGTGGACATGCCCACCGCGATGCCGGCGGCGCCATTGACCAACAGGTTCGGCAGGTTCGCGGGCAGGACGGCAGGTTCTTTCAACGTCCCATCGAAGTTGTCATCCCACGCGACCGTCTCCTTCTCAATGTCGCGGAGGGCCTCCATCGCCAGGGGAGCGAGGCGCGCTTCCGTGTACCGCATGGCCGCCGGCGGATCGCCGTCCACAGACCCGAAGTTGCCCTGTCCGTCCACCAGCAGATAGCGGAGCGAGAAATCCTGCGCCATCCGCGCCATCGCCTCATAGACCGCGGCGTCGCCGTGCGGATGGTATTTGCCCAACACCTCACCGACGATGCGCGCCGATTTCTTGTAGGGAACGTCAGGGCGATTTCCCATGTCGTACATGGCGTAGAGGATCCGCCGCTGTACTGGCTTGAGGCCGTCGCGCGCATCGGGCAGCGCCCGCGCCACGATCACGCTCATCGCGTAATCCATGTACGCGCGCTGCACCTCCGAGTTGATGTCTACCTGCTGAACGATGCCAATTTCCATGCCCGCTCCTTCGAAAATAGAGAGCCGTGAGAAGAGAGTCGTCACAGTTTCTGCCCATGGGTTGCGGCTCACAACTCACATGGCGACTGTTCAGCCACTGACTAAAAACGCAATATTTCATGGTGATCGCTGAAGATTGAGAGTCAACTTTTGCCCCCTATCCCCTGGCCCCTTCCCCCCGTGCGCGCGGGGGGAAGGGGAATTTTTTATGGGGTTTTGCAGGCGGGCTACGCCCGCCTGCAAAACCCCCTTATTTTTTCTCCTCTCCCCAACGGCGCAAGCGCCGTTGGGGAGAGGGCTGGGGGAGGAGCAAAAGCTGCAGCTTACAAAGGTGCATCCATCGCCGTCGAGCTACCTGATGTCAGGCTGAACAATTACCGCACATTTTCATTCTTGAATAATGTGCGCCAGCACATGGCGTCTCCTTCGGAAATAGAGAGCCGTGAGCCTGAGAAGAGAGTCGTCGCAACCCCTGCTCACCACTCACCACTCACGACTCACATTTTTATTCTCGGTGCTGTGCCACAGTCAACTCCCCAGAAAATTAGCAAATCACTTACGTTCGCACCTTTGCACGTTCGCACGTTCTCACACCCTAACTATACGCGAGGGGATGGTTTTCGCAAGCGCCTCACGGGTTGACTTTGCGCCGTTTGGAGCTAGAATTTCGCATGATGAGCACCTTTTTTAATGACCTGCGATACTGGCTCAGGCGTGGTCTGATGTTGTGTCTCCTGCTTCTGCTGCTCACCGGCGAAGGCCCGAGCACGCGCTCCCAGATCGTGCGCCTGAAGCAATTGAGCGGCCCCTTGCAGTTCGATTTCATCACCTGGGAGATCGCCACCCTCGCGCGCAAGATCGCCTACGGCCTGCTCGCCCCGCAGCGCTTCATGACCGACGCCGACCGCGCGCGATTCGTGCTGACCTACCTCGATCACGTCGCCGAAGCGCAGCAGCTCAGCGCCGACATCGAGCGCAGCTATGCCGATCCCCAGATTGCCGATCCCACCCAGGCGACGGCCCCCCAACGCGACAGTCTCGCGGCGCTGCGTCAGCGGCTCGACCGGGAAGCTCCCCTCGCCGAAGCCATCCTGGGCGAACAGGTGAGCCAGGTGCTCACGGAGGGTGGCTTTGGGCACCTGTCGCAAATCGTGCCGCCGGTCAGCGGCACCTTCACCCCCCTGCCCTATCTACTGATCGTCTCGCCGCGCGCCCGCATCGAGAGCCTCTTTCAGGCCGAGTTGCAGGCAGGGCTTGACGCCGGGCAACAACAGGAGCTCGAAACCCGCGTCGAAAGCGCCGAGCCTGATCTTTCCGCCTACGTCACCGCGATCGGCGGGCTTTCCGCCTATCCTGCAATGCTGCTGGAAACTGCGGACCTGGATTGGGCCGCCGACGTCATCGCGCACGAATGGACGCATCACACGCTGCTCCGGGCGCCGCTGGGCTGGTACTATGAGCGCTCCGCGGAAGCGCGCACCATCAACGAGACCGCCGCTTCATTGCTGGGGGATTGGGCCGGGCAGGAAGTCGTGCGGCGTTTCTACGCGCCCCTGCGACCTACAGAAAAGCTCCTGCCAGAACCGTTGACCCTTCCCCCGCGCGAGGCTGACGCGCCCTTCGAAACCTTCGATTTCCACGCTGCGATGCATGAGATCCGCGTCACCGTAGATCGGCTGCTGGCGGAAGGACGCATCCCCGAGGCCGAAGCGTACATGGAGGAACGACGGCAGTATCTCGTCGCGCAGGGCTATCGTCTGCGGCGCTTGAATCAAGCGTACTTCGCCTTTCACGGCGCGTACGCCAATCAGCCCGGCGCCTCGGGTGAAGATCCGACCGGCGCGGCAGTGCGCCGGCTCTGGGCGGTGAGCCCGACGCCCGCTGCCTTCGTCCGGCACATCGGCTGGGCAACGACCCTGGAGGCAGTAGAGCAGCTCGCCGACCGTCCTGTGCACAGAACTGCCCTCCCTTGAATCGCGGCTATTCCCCCTTTCACACTGTGGTATAATCGTAGCCGTATGCGTAGTACCGGCGATCTAGCAACCGGGTCTTCGACCTGGAAGAACGACAAAAGCAGAGGCAACCTTGCGTAATCCGTTTGATGTACTTCTAGGGCTGTTCTCTCTGGACATTGGCATTGATTTGGGTACAGCGAATACCCTGGTCTATGTTCGGGGGCGCGGCATCGTCATTAATGAGCCCTCATGGGTGGCCATAGACCAGCGAAGACCCGGAGTGGCTTTAGCCATTGGCGCCGAAGCCAAAGAAATGGTCGGCAAAACCCCTGCCAATATCGTCGCCATCCGTCCGCTGCGCGATGGCGTGATCTCCGAATTCGACATCACGCAGGCGATGCTCAAACATTTCATCAAGCGCGCGCATCAAGAAATCGGCATCCCCGCGCCGCGCCCGCGCGTCGTCATCGGCATCCCCAGCGGCGTGACCGAAGTGGAAAAACGCGCGGTGAAAGAAGCGGCGCTGGAAGCGGGCGCGCGGGAAGCTCACCTCATTGAAGAACCCATGGCCGCAGCAATCGGCGCCGGACTTCCGGTGATGGAGGCGCAGGGCAGCATGGTCGTGGACATCGGCGGCGGCACGACCGAAGTGGGGGTCTTTGCCCTGGGCGGGATCGTCGTCAGCCGCAGCATCCGCATCGCCGGCGACGAACTCGATGACGACATCGTCCAATACGCCCGGCAGAAGTACAATCTGGCCATCAGTGAACGCATGGCGGAGCGGGTCAAGATCAACATCGGCTCCGCGTACCCCCTGCCCGAAGAGCAGGTAATGAGTATGCGCGGGCGCAACCTCATCTCCGGCCTGCCCGAACAGATCGAAATCAGCAGCATCGAAATCCGCGAGGCGCTCTCGCGCTCGGTCAGCATCATCACCGATCTGGTCCGCGATACGCTCGATGAAACGCCGCCAGAACTGGTCGCCGACCTGATGGAGACGGGAATCTGTCTCACAGGCGGCAGCGGGCAGCTCAAGGGATTGGCGGAACGCATCAGCGAAGAAATGCACATCCGCGCCTGGGTGGCGCAGGATCCGCTGACATGCGTGGCGCGCGGTGCCGGTAAGGTGCTCGAAAACTTCGACTTCATGCGACAGGCGCTCGCCAGCGATGACCGTCAGAACCCCGGAGGTTCCGCCTCCTGAGCACCCTCCAGGCGTCTCTAAGAGGAGACGCCCCTACACAGAGGACATGCAGATGACGAGGGCAGTATGACCCGGCGTGGACGTCCGTGGTGGCCCTATATCCTGATGGCGGCAGCGTTGCTGCTCCTCACGCTCAATGAGACGGGGCTGTTAAGCCCCGTGGAAGAGGCCCTCAGCTTCGTGATTTCCCCGATCGAGCGGGGCGTCGCCCGCGTCGTGCGCGCTGTCGGCGATGTCTTCCAGGGTGGACAGGAAGCCCGCGAACTGCAGGAGCTCGTCACAGCGCTGCAGAAAGAGAACGAGACGTTGCGGATCGAAAACATCCGCCTCCAGGAGCAGTACGTGGCCGAAAACGAGCAGCTGCGCGGGCTGCTCGACTTCAAGAACGCCAACCCCACCTTCAGCCTCGTCGGCGCTGATGTGGTCGCCCGGGGTCAAAGTGCCGTGGTGGTCGGACAAGACACCAACCCCTACCTGGGCTACCTCATCATCAACGCCGGCTCTCGCGATGGCGTCGCCATCGGGATGCCGGTGGTGGCGAGCGGGGCGGTGCTCGTGGGCCGCATCGCGCGCGTCTCGCCACATCTGGCATATGTGCAGCTGCTCAATGATCCGACAAGCCAGGTCACGGCGCTGCTGCAAGGCTCGCGGGCCTCGGGGCTAGTCGTGGGACGCGAGGACCCGGAAAAGGGTAACCTGCTGATCATGACGGAGATCCTGCCGGATGAAACCGTCGCCGAAAACGAAATCGTCATCACCTCGGGGTTAGGGGGACTTCTGCCCCAAGGCCTGGTTTTGGGACAGGTGGAAAGTGTCAGCTACCAGGAATCCGCGCTCTTCCAGGAGGCGGTGGTGCGCCCGGCGCTGGATTATCGGCGATTGGAAGCCGTCGTCGTGCTGCTCGATTTTGAACGCCCGCCCGTGGAGGAGCTGGAGGAGCTCCTGCAAGAGCCATGAGCCTCTATTTTGGAATTCCGATTCTGCTCATCGCGGCCGTGTTGCAAAGCACCTGGCTAGAGAGCGTGAACCTGCTGGGAGGGCGCCCGGATCTGGTGTTACTGCTCGTCATCACCTGGTCCATCATCCGCGGCGTCAATGAAGGGGTCCTCTGGGGCTTCGTCGGCGGCATCTGCTGCGATCTGCTCTCCGGCGGGCCTTTCGGGCTGTGGACGGTGGTGCTGACTACCGTGGCCTTCATCACCGGCCAACCGTGGGTCCATCGCCTCGGCCCGACCAGCATCCGGCTGGCGTTGATGACGGCGTTGGGAACTCTGACCGGCCATGGGCTGTTGTTGCTGTTGATGGCGCTGCTGGGCTATCCGGTCGCCATCGGGCGCGCCTTCAGCAACACCGTCAGCGTGGCGGCGCTGTTAAACTTCGTCCTCACCCCCTTCAGCTTTGGCTTTTTGGTGTGGTTCCACCGCCGCGCGTTACCCAGCGGAAGCTTTAGCGCATGAAAAACGAGCGACTCGATGCCTCTACTCCAGACGTCGGACGAGGGAGCTGGATTCAACGGACGCCCCGGCTGGCGCTGATGGGCTGGCTCATCGTGCTGTTGCTGGGGCTGTATCTGGTGCGCCTGTGGCAGCTGCAATTTGTGGAACAAGGCTATTACAGCGCCCAGGCGGTGGAGCAACAATTCCGCATCGTGTCCATCTCGCCGGCGCGGGGCATCATCTATGACCGCAACGGCGAGTTGCTGGTGCGCAACATTCCGGCGTACAACGTCACCGTGACCCCCGGCTATCTGCCAGAAGACCCTGAACGCCAACGCGCCGTCCTCGAGCGCCTGGCGCGCCTCATTGACATCCCCTACAGCGGCGTGGCCGTCGCGGAGCCGTATCGTCCAGAATTGGACATGGTGGGCCGCGCTACCTTCCCGCCCTTTGGCGATCCGCCCGCTGATGGGCTGATCGAGATGATCGAGAAAGTGCGCTACCTTGATCCCTACGCGCCGCTGGTAGTGAAAGAGAATGTGGACCGTAACCTCGCGCTCCTGATCACGCAGGAGGGCAGCATCACCATGCCGGGCGTCGGCGTCGAGATCGTGCCGCGGCGCACCTATCCGACGGGGGAGCTCACCGCACAGGTGATTGGCTTTCTGGGCAAGATTCCCCCAGAGGAAGTGGAAGCCTATCGCATTCAAGGCTATAACACCAACGTAGATCGGATCGGGTACGCCGGCATCGAGGCCGCCATGGAAGAGGGTTTGCGTGGGGTGCCGGGGCGCAAGAACGTGGAAAAGGACTTCCTCGGCAAGGAGATCCGCACGGTGGGGGAGGTCATCCAGCCGATCGCCGGCGACAACGTCTATCTGACCCTGGATCTGGAGCTGCAAAAGGTGGCCGACGCAGCGCTGCGCGAGGCTCTGACGCAGGTCGGCTCCCCCCGCGGGGTCGTCATCGCTCTCGATCCGCGCGACGGGGAAGTGCTGGCCCTGGTGAGCCTGCCGACATACGACAACAACTTCTTCGCCGAAGGCATCAACACGCCAGAAGATCTGCAAAAACTCGAGGAAATCTCCAACGATCCCCACGGTCCGCTGCTCAATCACGCCATCGCCGATCAAGTGCCTCCCGGTTCCTCGTTCAAGATCGTCCCGGCGACAGCGGGGTTGCAGGAAGGCATCATCAACCGCTACACGACTCTCGACTGCCCCGGCCGCATGTTGCTGCCCAACCGCTTCGCGCCGAATGATCCGGGCGCCGCGCAACCCTTCGTCTGCTGGATTTATCTGCAATACGGGCGCGGACATGGTTCTCTCAACGTGGTGGACGCTCTCGCGCAGTCGTGCGACATCTTCTTCTACAAGCTGGGCGGCGGCTACACGGAGACGCAGTTCGCTGGCCTGGGTATTGACCGGTTGGTGGATTGGACGGAGCGCTTCGGATTGGGCGAAGTCACCGGCATTGACATTCCCGGCGAATACGCCGTCCCCGTCTTCGGGCCGAAATCCAAACGCGACATCTATCAGGAGACCTGGACGACGGGCGATACCTACAACATGTCCATCGGGCAGGGCTTCCTCACCGTTTCGCCGCTGCAGATGGCCAACGTGATGGCGGCGGTCGCTAACAATGGGGTCGTCTACAAGCCCAAACTGGTGCACCATGTCACCGATGCCGAGGGGAATCTGGTGACGCCGTTCCAGCCCGAAGTCCTGCGCACGATGGAGGTGGACGCCTCGGTCTGGAAACTGGTGCAGGAGGGCCTGGAGAAGGCCGTCGCCGCCGGCACAGCCCCCCGGGCGCAGGTCGAAGGGGTGCGGGTCGCCGGTAAAACCGGCACGGCGGAATACTGCGACAATCTGGCACAAAAGGCGGGCCTGTGTCCCGTCCCCGAAGGGAAGACGCTCCCCACCCATGCCTGGTTCATCTCGTATGCGCCGGTCGAAGCGCCGGAGATCGTGGTGGTGGCGTGGGTCTACAATGGCGGCGAAGGCTCCACAACCGCAGCTCCCATCGCGCAGAAGGTGCTCGATTTCTATTTCAAACGGGCCAGCGGGCAGCTCGGAGAGGGGAGTGGAGGAGTAGGGGAGTAGGAAGTAGGAAGGAGTTGACATGTTCCTGTGGCACGCCACCGATGATGAAAATGTGAGGCGTGAGGCGTGAGTTGTAAGCCGAGGCTGCGACGGCTCCCGGGTCGACACGAGCCCACCGCGCGGAAGCGCGTTGTTTGAGGACGTAGCAGCCCCTGGGCAAGGAATTTCTAATCTTATTCGTGAAATTCATGTTCATTCGGGGCCCATTTGCGAAGGAGCTCCGGAACCCCAATCGAATCGCGGACGCTTGAAAGCGTCCGCGATTCTTCATCTCATGTTTCGCCGGTCGCAGGGCCGGCCGGCGCTATTTGATTTCGAGCTTGAAGTTGTCGAAGCGGGATTCCACCGGCGTCCATTTCCAGGATCCGGTGATCAGGCCCACACGACGATGGGAGCGCAGCGCATCATCGGTGAAGCTCGCGATCTGCGTCTTGACGCCGTTGTTGTAGACGTAGACGGTTGCGCGGTTATCCCGCACTTCGACCAACAGGCGATTGGTCTGATTGTAGGAACCGCCCAGCAAATTGGAGCAGGACCCCCAGTCACGAATCTTCGTCCAGGTCATCGAACCACCATACCCGCTATAGCCAGAAACTGGCCAGGAGACGCTGTTGTAGCGGTTGACCGCGCACGCACCCTCCCAGTTCCACTCAAAGACATAGAGGGTGGTATAGTCCGCGTTGGCCGCGAAAACGATGCCCGCCTTCCCCTCCGAGGGCGCGTAGCCAGGGAAAGGCATCTCCGCCTGCGCAAAGAAGTGGCTCACCGAGACGTCGTAGTTGGCAGAGGGGGGGATAAAGCGATCGGGCGCCTTCACCAGGCCCATCTTGTAGTTGTTCTGGTCGGAGGTCGCCAGCATGATCTTCATGCGGTAAGTGCCGTCAACGTACTCCACCCTCATCAGGTCGCCGCCGTCGCTGCGCTTGTACGTGGCGACGGGCCACCCCGAGCCCGAATTGGAGAAATCATCGGTGAGGGCCAACATCACAACCACGACATTGCTCCACTCGCCGGCGCCGGCGGTGTTGTTCCCCCGCACGCGGTAGTAATACGTCGCGGAGGCCTTGCCGGTGACATTCATCGAAGTGGTCGAAGCCAAGAAGGTGGTTTCCTGAACCCCCGCGCTGAAATCGGCGCTGGTGGATTCCTGCAACGTGTAGCTGGTCGGCGCCGGGACGTCATAAGGGCCGTTGTAAGCCCAGCTGACGGTGTAGTTGCCGTCAAGGTCGGCGTTGCTGATCTCATTCAGCACGGGCGGATAAGGCACCGCCGGGAAGCGGCGCATCACGAGCGGCAGATACACCAGGTTGACGTTGTTCTTGATGGTGACCGTGATGGTATCTACCGTCCCTATCACCCCGCTGATCGTTGCCCGCGCGCTGATCGTGTACGCACCGTTATCCGCTTCTGGCAACGCCCAAATGTAGGTCCAGCTCCAATAGCCGCCGGGATCTACCACCGCGACCGTTGCCGGTTGCCAGGCGCCATCGTTGATGCTGACCTCCACGGTTGGCAAAACCGCCTGCGACACGGGCGTCGCCGCGAGGGCGGCAGCGCCTACCTGCGTCGAAACCACATTGCTCCAGCGGCTGGGCCCGCTATCAAAGTACGCTTTAAGCCGATAGTAATAGACACCGTCGGCTTTATCCTCGATAGGATATCTCACTTCCGTGGTGTAGGGATAGGAGATGACGTTTTCGTCAAAATAGGGGCTGGTGGACTCGGTCAACTTATACCTCAGGGCACCCGCAGCCGCTGTCCATTTAACAGTGTAATTGGGCTCATGAGTGGGATTGGAAATGGGGTTCAGCACGGGATCATCGGGGAAGCCGGGATTATTGGTGCTGTCCCAGGCAAAGCCGCTGATCGCATACGGGCTTCCAGGCCGCTCCGTAATCAATGCCCCCTTGTCAGGAACATAAATGCGCACGGTAGGCGCTTCCGGTAACAGCGGTTCCGCCAGTGCGGGGGTCAGCAAGCTGCCCGTTGTGACCAGCAAGCTCAACAACGCTCCCAAGAGCGCCAACACCAGAAAACTGTTACGTGAAATTCGTCGGATCTGCTCGTTCATGTTTCACTCCTTTCAGATATCAATGACACCGACATCCATCCACAAAAAACAAGCCTGCGATCAATCGCCAGGCCGATCACCGAAGCCTGCTGAAGCCATGAGCCGTAAGCAGTTCTTCGTAACTCCGGGAGCCATGCCGCCCCCATTCACAGACCCCGCTTGTTCCATCCGCGTTTTTCCGTGGGGATCCGCGAGCCATGCTCTCTGTCCTGAGACACAAAGCATTTTTTAGACGCCTGGCAGCGGCAAAAAGTTCCCTCCAACGCCTCAGGGGACTGTTTCGAGCTCCTCGCCGATAAAGGCCTCGCCCGTGCCGGGACGCAGGCGCACGGGGGTGATGGTGTTGTAAAGGGCGTGCTTGCTCTCCAGGACGACTTCGAGATAGGTGTCGGTCAAGCCGCGCCAGCGCCCGGCGCGATCCCGCCGCTCCCACAGCACCGGCAGCACCTTGCCGCTGAAACGCGCCCGGTAAGCCGCCGCGAGGGTCTCCCCCAGCCGGCGCATCCGCGCCGCACGTCCTGTCCGCACCTGCGCGGGCACGGGATCGGGGAGCCGCAACGCCGCCGTGCCAGCCCGCTCCGAGTAGGGGAAGACGTGCAAGCGCGCGAAGCCGATCGCCTCCACAAAGGCCAGGCTTGCGGCAAAATCCGCCTCGGTCTCGCCGGGGAACCCCGTGATGAGGTCCGTCGTCACCGCCAGGTCCGCGCAGATCGCGCGCGCCCGCCCCACGAGCGCCGCAAATTCCGCCGTCGTGTACCGCCGCCCCATGCGCCGCAGGGTCGCGTCGCTGCCGGATTGCAGCGGCAGGTGCAGCTGCCGGCACAGTCGGGGATGTTTCCACAACGCCAACAGCCGGTCGTCCACATCCCACGGCTCGACGGACGAAAGCCGCACTCGCGGGACAGCAGTCTGCTCCAACAACGCCGCGACGAGGTCGGACAGGCGCACCGCGCCGGGCAAATCATGGCCATAGGCGCCGAGGCTCACCCCCGTGAGGACCACTTCCTGCGCGCCGTGTTCCGCCAACGCCTGAGCCTGCATCACCGCCGTAGCGAGCGGCACGCTGCGCCCCGGCCCGCGCAGCAGGCGCGTGTAACAATAGGTGCAGGCGGCGTCGCAGCCATCCTGGACGGGGAGAAAAGCGCGCGTGTGCTGCCAGAGGCCCGGTTCCCACGGGACGGGAATGGAGGGCGTACCCAAGATGAGCTCCCCGGCGCGCGGCTTGTCGGAATTGGGGAGCACCCACGTGACGCCGGGCTGGGCGCCCGCAGCCTCCGGCTCCGCGGTGACCCAGCATCCCAACACAGCGATAGCCGCCTGAGGATTGCGGCGATGCAGCAGATGCAAGCGCTGACGGCTCTTGTGCGCCGCCTCAGCGGTGACGGCACACGTGTTGAGCACGATCACATCCGCCTCTTCGAGGCGCGCCGCCGGCGTAAAGCCGCCGCCCAGGAGCTGACAGCCGAGACGTTCGACCTCAGCCGCGTTGAGACGACAGCCGAGAGATTCCAGATAGACTTTCAAAGCCATTCGCTGCTACTGCCTAGGGAAGCGGCTCGACATGCAGGTTATCAAAAGCCACCTGCACGTCGCCCTCATCGAAGGCCCCCGCATACAGGCCGATGTCGCCCTTGCTCAACGCGGCATCGGTGACCTCGGCGATCAGCTCGCCGTTGACCCGGAAGCTGAACGTCGCGCCCTGCGCTTCGAGCTCCAGGCGATTGGTCGCCAGCCCCGGGACGATCGCCGCGTGCGGGAACCAATCCCTGGACAGCAGCTGCCACTGGCCCTCGGCATACCGCGCCACGCGCGCGTAGCCATCGGAGCTGATGGAAAAGGCGTAGAAGTTTTGGTCCCCGTCCATGCGCGCCAACACCCCGTATTCATTGTTCTCTGGGCCGCCGACAGGCGTCGCTTCCACGGAGAGACGGAAATTGGCGAAACGTTTGTCCGGCACAGCCCAGGCGACCTGCCCCGGCTCGCGCACATGGATGAGCAACCGCCCTTCCTCAATGCGCGTCACGGCGGCGGCGTCAGAGCTCAACTGCCAGGGCCCCGTTTCGTCGAAAGGCTCGTTCCAGACCTCCGTGCTCGCCGGGGAACCGCAGGCCGCCGTCCCCAGCAACAGGAACAGGAATCCTATTCGCCATAAGGTGCGCATGGTCATCCCTCACTCAAGGCTTACTCGCCTTAAAGTCATCGAACCAGACCAGGGTCGTCTGCCCGTATTCGACGGTGCCCGCCGCGATCCCCACCTTGCCGGCGGTCAGCTGTGTATCTTCCGCCCGCGCAATCAATTCACCGTTGACGTAGAAGGTGAGCACGCTGCCCTCGCACACGCCCAACAGCCGATTAGTGACGCCATCCCGGTTGATGACCGGCGAGCGCAACATCGCCGGGCCGGTCAGAGGCTCCAACGGCTGATCTCCCAGGCGGCGGAAAATCGCATAGTAGCCGTCAGCGCTGATGGCAAAGTAGTAAAAGCCCGCGTCGCTGTAACGGCAGATCACGCCGAAATGATTGTCCGTCGTGCCCTCGGAACGCGCGAGCACTTCGACCGCCACGTCCTTGTAGGTGCGATCCTGCATCGTCCAGACGAACCAATGCGGCACATCAATGCGAATCAAGTATTTGCCGCTGTCGTAACCGCGCACATAGCTTTCCGTGGAGGCGGCGCCCCATCCGCTCGCCGGGTCGGAGAAATCGTCCACCAAGGGGCCAGCACTGCTGGTGCACGCAGCCAACAGCAGCAGTCCCAAACATAGCAGCAGCCCACGTCGTAGCTTCATGTGCGCCTCCCCCGATAACGGCCTGCGCTGATTATACCCCGAAAGCGCCGTCAGCCAAAGCATTGTCAGCGGCCCAGGCCAGAGCGCCCCTCAAGGCGCCCCTTGTGAAATCGGCTGTTTATGGTAGAATGGGTTGCAGCGTGCCCCTGTAGCTCAGATGGATAGAGCACTGGCCTCCGAAGCCAGTGGCCCGCGTTCGACTCGCGGCAGGGGTACACCGAAGCCCGCCTTTTCAGGCGGGCTTTTTGTGTGGATAGGGAAGCCGGCTCAGACGCCAGGCGACAAAAATGTCAGCAGCTCCCGCGCCACGATCCGATAGGCCGGAGCGTACTGCGCCACATATGCCGCCGAATGATGCACCGCCGGATATCCCTCCCCGGCCAGGCGCGCCCCATACGCCGTCATCTCGGCGGCGGCAAAGGGGAGATCGCCCTGCTCCGCGAGCATCAACGCCAGGGACCACGTCGCCTCGAATTGCGCGAGGGTACCACGATGGGTGTGGGCCGTGCGCACGAACGCTTCACCCAGCCATGCCGGATCATAGCCGGCCGCCACGTACGGACGCAAATGCACGCGCAGGATACGCCCATCGGCAGAAAGCGGATCCACCAACGGCTCGACGGGACCGCGACCCAGCACCGCGATTTCGTCCAGCAACCGTCGGCAGGCGGCCTGGGCATCCGTCACGAGATGCGCGCTGCCGAAACAGGCCTGATGGGCCAGCTTGTACACATCCGCCAGCTGCATCAAGGGATACCGTGCCCGGTGCGCCCGGAATGTCTCAGCGGTGACCTCAGAGACGACGGCCTTCATTCAGACAGCAGGGACGCCAAAGCGCCCCACCCCCCAGGCAAAGTACGCCACGAGGACCGCTGCCAGGAAGAGCGCCATCCCCGCCATGAGCCCATAATCCGCCCCCTGCAACCGCGCCTCGTGCAGGTAAGTGCGTTGAGAGTCACCGGTGAACGCTTTGGCCTGCAACACCACCTCCAATTGCTGCGATTTCACCAGCGCGCCCAGAATCAGCGGCACGGCGACGCGCGCATAGAGCGCCAGCCGCCGCGTCAACGGCAGCCGTTCCACGTCCAGGCCGCGCAGCTGCTGCGCCTCCAAAATGGCCCGCAGTTCCCCCGCCAGCAAAGGGAAAAAGCGCAGCGCCGAGGAGACGACAAAAGCGATCTTATAGGGCACCCGCAGCTGCACCAGGCCGATCAACATGGCGTTGATGTCCGTGGTGAAGATCGCCAACGGCACCACCAGGGTCATCGTCAGCGTTTTGAAGATGATGTTCAAGCCGTAGAGGAGGCCCTCCCGCAAGAGCATCGCGCCGCCGACCAGTGGCCAGTGCGCGGGAAATCGCCACACCGGCGTCAGAGCCGTCTGCCCGGTGCGCGCGGTGATCAACGGCCCGGCAAAAAATCCCTGCATGAACAGGATGAAAATGAAGAAAGGCGCGAGCAAACGCAACAGCCTCATGAGATAGCGCCACGTCACCCCCGCCGCCAGACAGGCCAGCAGCGTCGCGCCTGCCAGTATCCCGCCCCACAGGGGACTTTCCCACAGCAGCGCGACGGTGGTGAGCACCCCCATCAGCGCCAGCTTGGAGCGGAAATCCAACCGCGTGAACAGCGAATCCCGCGAGACCGTCTGCCAGCCGATCATGGCGCCCCTCCGGCGGGAGGCGACGCCGTGAGGCAGCGCGCCACCTCTTCTGGCGTGAGTAACATCGCGGCGGGACAGAGCGCCTGTCCCAGCAGCACCGCCTGCGGCGGCGTGAGCCGGGTCTCGCGGAGCACCTCCAACGTGTGAAAGGCCTGTCGCAGCGGCGCGTCGAGCAGCACCCGTCCTTCGCCCATCACGATCACCCGCTCGGCGTACTCCGGCATCAGGTAGAGCTGATGCGTGATGACGATGATCGTTTTCCCCTGGCGATGGAGCGTCCGGCTGAGCTCCAGGATCGCGCGCGCCCCGGCGTAATCCTGCCCCGTCGTCGGCTCGTCGAGGACGATGACCTCGGGGTCCAGGCTCAACATGGCCGCAATGATCACCCGCGCCCGATCCCCCTTGGGCAGCGAGAGAGGATGCCGGTCGGCAACGCCCTCCAATCCCAGCGCCGTCAAAACTTTCGTCGTGCGCGCGGCAATCTCCGCGGGCGGAAAACGCAGCTGGCGCAGGGCAAACGCCACTTCGTCCGCGACGGTGAGGTTGAAAAGCTGCTGATCGGGGTTCTGGGCCACATATCCAATCCGCCGTGCCAGCGCCCCCACGCTCCAGGCGCGGCTCTCGCGGCCCCACAACATCACACGCCCCTGCGTCGGCTCCAACAGACGCAGCAAGTGCTTGACCAACGACGTCTTGCCCGCGCCGTTCTGCCCCACGATGAGGACGTATTCGCCGGGATGAAATGCCAGGTCAATGCCGGTGAGGGTCGGCGTCCCGTCCGTAAAGCGGTGCTGCAAGCCCTCGACGGTGATGAGGGGCGCGGCCAGCGGACGAGGGGCCGGGGGCTGCGGGAGGGGCTCACGCGCCGGGCAGGGAGGCAATGCCGCCAGCCCTTCTTCCAGGCGCACGGGAAGCCGCGCCGGCGGGTGAGGCAACAAGGAAAAGGTCTTCGCTACCTGCGGGGGACGGAGCCGGTGCGATTCGATCAACGCCACCTGGCTGTAGAGCTCCGCGGGCGTCCCTTCCGCCACGAGCCGTCCGTCATCCAGGAGCACGAGGCGATCCGCGTATTCGGCGAGCTCTTCGGCGGCGTGACTTGCCAGCACCACCGTCATCCCCTGCTCGCGATTGAGCGCACGCAGCACTTCGAAGACTTCCGCCGCGCCGCGGGGATCCAGCTGCGAGGTCGCCTCGTCAAGCACCAGCAGCTCCGGCATGATCGCCAACGCGGCGGCGATCGCCAGCCGCTGCTTTTGTCCACCGGAAAGCTCGTGGGGATGGCGCTTTTCCAGTCCGGCAAGGCCCACGGCTCCGAGAGCGCGCGCGATCCGCTCACGCATGAGCGGCCGGGGGGTGCGGAGATTTTCCAGGGCGAAGGCGACCTCATTTTCCACGGAGGTCGCCGTCAATTGGGTCTCGGGGTCCTCGAAGACCATGCCGACGCGCGCCGCGAGCGCGCTGACCGGTTGTTCGACCGTGTCCATCCCGGCGACCAGTGCCCGCCCGAAGAAACGCCCGCCGTAGAACTGCGGCACGATGCCGCTAAGCGCCAGACACAGCGTCGTCTTCCCGGCGCCGGTCGGCCCGATCAGGCCCACAAACTCCCCGCGCCGGATTTCCAGCGAGATGTCATATAAGGCCAGCGTCTCCGTGTGCGGGTATTGATAGGAGAGACGCTCCAACCGGACGAGGGGATTGTTCATAGGCGCCGGAAACGTCACCTCAATACGCTGCGTGCAGGGGTTTGAGCAACCCGGTCGCGCGCAACCCGGCAATGACACCCGTCCCCACAATCGCGCCAATGCCACAGCGCGCCAGGTGCTCCAACGGCGCCGCCGGCGCCATCAGCCACCAGTTCTCGGCAGGCCAGTTGTAGGCAAAGTAGACCCAACAGGCCGAGGTGAGATGAGCCAGTCCGCTGCTGATCCAGGTCCCCACGAACAGCGCGGCTCCCACCTGCCGCAGATTGGAATGTCGCAGCCAGCGCGCGCACCAGGAACGTGCCGGCAAGAAAAGCAGCAGCGCCGACCAATCAATGAATGAGCCGGCCAGCACTGCCCACGGATTTGCGCCGTTCTGGACGATGGCGCGACCGCCGTAAAGCATGTAGAGCACACCGAAGAATAGCGCTAGCGGCAACGCCCAACGGCGCCGCGTATCGGTCGCGCCGAGCACGCCCGCCGCCAACGCGCCCGCCGCCGCCCCTACCACCGACGCGATGGGGAGGGTGGTATTCTGCGGGTTGAGGAAAACGCCGATGAGCACGCCGATACCATTGGCCAGCGCCCCCGCCAGCGGGCCTAACAGCCAACCAGTCAAGCCATAAAGTCCCTGGCTGAGGGGGAAACTGCGGCCAAAACCGATGACCACCGAAAGCGGCAACGGCACGATCGTAAATGCAATCATCACCGCCGCCAGGGCCGCCACGTAGGCAATCGGCGCCCCGTCGAGGGTCGCTCCCCCCTGGCGCCGAATGGATCGCTCTTCACCGGAAGGAATTGGGGCATCCATAGTGTATGACTCCCTTCTCAGCAGGTTGGGACCTCAATAGGCGGGCTTCGAAGGCCTGCGGCTGACACCGGCAACGTAGAGATAAAGGGTGAGCGCGAAGTAATAGATTGGGAACAGAATGCTGCCCCACAGAAGCAGCGCCGGCGCCTGCTCGAAGGTGATGAGCAGCGCCAGCAGGCTCACGGCCCACACCAGGCTGAAGCCCAGGGTGATGTGCCGCAGCGGCTTGCTTTTCCAGGTGGGGTATTTGAGGGGAATCCACACCATCACGGCCAGCACCGCCAATGCCGTCGCAGCAACGATCGGCGGCACACGGAAGAGAGTCATGTAAAAGATAGCAATATTCCAGTACGAAGGGAAACCGGTAAAATAGCCATCGTCCGTCTTGGCAGCCTCGTGGCAAAAGCCGTAGGCCGAGGCAATGAGCACCAATCCCAACACCGGCACCCCCGCGCCGGCGACGATCCCGAAGCGATAGGCGAACAGCACCGGAATGAGGGTGTAGTTGATGTAGTCGGTGATGTCATCCAGTTTGCGGCCGTTGAAGGCCGGCGTCCAGTAGCGTACCTGCCAGCGCCGCGCCAGCGGACCATCTGTCGCGTCAATGGCCAGGGCCACGCCCAACCAGATAAAGACCTCATGGGCCTTGCCCGCCATCAGGGCCTGCAATGCCAGAAATCCCGCCAACAGGCCCAAACTGGTGTAGAAATGAACCGTCCAGGCGCGCAGGATGGGAACATGCCGGGAAAACTTGATCACAGGCACGGCGAAAGAATTCTCAGTGTTCACTTTTCGACCTTTCTCCTCACAGATCGGGAAATACAAACGCTCTGTGGAAATACACTGGGCAGTATTATAGCCCAAAACGCCGGAGTGACAGGCAAAGAGGGAGCGAAAGGATCTCTTCCCCCTGCTCTCCCCCGGCGGCGTGCACCTGGAATTCATGGGCGAACATGGTACAATACGGCTTCAGCTATCACACAACGAGGGATTCCATGACCGAACAATCTGAGCTACGCAAACCGTTGGGATGGACCTATGGCGGACAAGCACTCATCGAGGGGGTGCTGATGCGCGGCCCGCACGTCGCCGCCGTGGCCGTGCGCCATCCCGATGGGGCCATCCAGGTACAGACGCAATCGCTGGGGCAGCTCTACACGGGACCGCTGAGCAGAGTCCCGTTCCTCCGCGGGCTGCCCATGCTGTGGGACTCGCTGGGGCTGGGGATGAAGGCCCTCTTCTACTCCGCGGAGGTCGCCGGCAAGGCCGAGGATCCCAATTTCTCGCTGCAGGGAGCTGCGGGAATCGGCACGGGACTGGTGTCGCTCCTGTTGGGACTGGGGCTCTTCATGGTGCTGCCGTCGTTCGTGGCCGGGCTACTGATCCCCGATACCCAGGCGCTGCTCTTCAACCTCGTCGAAGGGATGATCCGCCTGGCGCTGCTCGTGGGGTACATGGCCGCCGTCGGCCAGATGGCGGAGATCAAGCGCGTTTTCGCCTATCACGGCGCGGAGCACAAAACCATCAATGCCCACGAGGCCGGCGCGCCCCTCACCGTCGCGGGAGTGCGGCCTTTCACCACCGCCCATCCGCGATGCGGCACCGCCTTTCTGCTGTTAGTCGTCCTGATTTCCATCCTCGTTTTCGCGCCATTGGGGAAGCCGCCGCTGCTCATACGGTTGGCCTCGCGCCTGCTCTTGATTCCCGTTATCGCCGGCATCGCTTACGAGCTCTTGCGCTTCACCGGCAAGCACGCCAGCCATCCGCTCGTGCGCGCGATCATCGCTCCCAATCTCGCGCTCCAACGACTCACGACGCGGGAACCAGACGACGCCATGCTAGAGGTGGCCCTCGCAGCCCTGAACGCCGTCTTGGAAGGCGAGGCGGCTCTATCGAGATAAACAAAACGCGGCCAGGCTCTCCACGGCGCCCTGAACACCTCGCAGAAAGTTACACCGGCGGGTCAGGCAGCGCTTTTTCAACCCGATAAGCCGGTGTACAATAGAGGTATGCTAGATTCTACGATCCAACAGCGCCGAGCGGTGTCGCGCAAAACGATCTTGCCTCTGTGCTTCGTCCTGATGTTATGTCTGCTCCTATGGCTGAGCGCCTTTGGGGACGTCGCTCCCGCCCTCGCGCAATCCCCGCCACCCCAGGAGCTCCTGGTGCGCGGCGATCATCAATATCCCCCCTATGAATTTCTGAGGAACGGCCAGCCTACCGGCTTCAATGTGGAACTGTTCCAGGCGGTGGCCAGGGTAATGGGGCTCAATGTGCAGATCAGCCTCGGTCCCTGGGCCGAGGTCCGTGCGCAGCTGGAAAACGGCGAGATTGACGTCCTCACGGGCATGGCTTACTCCCCGGAGCGCGACAACACGGTGGATTTCACCACGCCACACTCCACGCTGTTCTTCGATCTGTTCGTGCGCCGCGATAGCGAGCTCCATGACCTGGAGGACCTGACCGGCAAAAGTATCATCGTCCAAAGCGGCGGATTGATGCACGATTATCTGTGCGATCACCATCCCGAAGCCACCGTGATTACCGTGCCAGATGTGCCGGATGCGTTACGGCTGTTGGCGGCGGGACAGTATGATGGGGCGCTGCTCAACAAGATGCAGGGGCTATACTTCATCAACGAGTTAGGCTTAAGCAACCTCACCCACGCCGGGCTGGAGCTGCTTCCCCGCCGATACAGTTTTGCTGTCGCCGAAGGCAACATCGAGCTTCAGCAAACGCTCGACGTCGGGCTGGCCATCCTCAAACAGACGGGCGAATACCGGCAGATCTACGATAAGTGGTTCGGGGTCTATGAGAAAGGCGATCAGCTGGCGCTGCTACGCCGTTACTGGTGGGCGCCGGTCGGGATCCTGGGGTTGCTCGCCCTAAGCCTGCTCTGGTCCATCATCCTGCAGCGGGAGGTACGTTCGCACACGGCGGCCCTCCAACGCCGACATCAGGAGCTGGCGCTGCTCAACCGGGTCATCATGGCTGCCGCTTCCACCATGGATGTGACCAAAGTGCTCGAGGTGCTGTGCCGTGAGCTCGCGCTCGCCCTCAACCTGCCCCAGGTGGCGGCGAGCCGGGTCGTGCCGGGGCAAGATTACGTGGAAATCGTGGCCGAATACCGCGAACCCGGGCGCCCCCCGGCCCTGGGAGATCGCATCCCCATCACCGTGCCTTCGACCGCCTATCTGTTAGAACATAAACAGCCGCTGTTCATTGCCAACGCCCACAGCGACCCTGAGGGGACGGGCCTGGAAGAGATCATCAAGAGGCGAGGGATCGCGTCGCTGTTGCTCGTGCCCATTGTCGTGCGCCATCGCGTGATCAGCACCCTGGGATTGGATTCGATCACGCTGCGCAAGTTCACCCCTGAAGAGCTGGCGCTGGTGGAAAGCGCGGCGACCTCGGTGGGGCAGGCACTGGAAAGTGCCGAGCTCCACCAGGAATTGCAGCTCCGTGCCGAGGAATTGGAGGCCACGGTCGCCCAACGCACGACGGAACTTCAACGCGCCCTGGCAGCGGCCCAAGCCGCTGACCGCGCCAAATCCGAGTTCGTCAGCAATGTGAGCCATGAGCTGCGCACGCCGCTGACCAGCATCCTGCTCTATCTCCGCCTGTTGGAGCAGGGCGACCCGAGGCAGCACGGCGCCTACACGCAGGCCCTATTGCGTGAAGCAAAAAGACTGCAATATCTGATTGAGAGCCTGCTCCAGATTTCCCGCCTCGACCTGGGCAAAGTGGAGCCGCGCTTTGAGATGGTGGACATGAATCACATGGCGCTGACCCTGGTCAATGACCGGCAGCAGCTCTTCGCCAGCAAAGGGATCCAGCTGCGCTGCAGTCTGGCGTCGGCGCCGCTACCGATCATGGCCGACCCCGATCTGTTGGAGCAGGTACTCACCAATCTGCTCACCAACGCCATGAACTACACACCAGAGGGCGGGCAGGTAGAGATCACCACCCGCCTCGTCGAGGACAACGGCCAGCTCTGGGTCACCGCGGCGGTGAAAGACACCGGGCTGGGCATCCCGCCAGAGGAACAGGCCAGGCTGTTCCTGCGATTCCAGCGCGGCAGTGCGAGTGAAATCCTCAACGTGCCCGGCACGGGGCTGGGCTTGTCCATCAGCGCCGAGATCATGAAACTGCACCACGGGCACATTACCGTGGAGAGCGCCGTGGGCAAGGGCAGTGTTTTTACCGTCTGGCTGCCGGTGACTTCCTGACCTGACGAAAATACAGGCGCTGAACAGTCACAAAAAAAACAGCGGGGCGATTTTGTTCGCCCCGCTGTGGTTGATGCAGACTGGCTGTCTGTTACCAGGAACGGCCGCCGCTGCGACGGTCGCGATCCCCACCCCGGGGACGCCCACCGCCGCCGCCAGGGCCACTGCGGAACCCACCGCCACTGCCGCCGCCGCGGTCCTCGCGCGGACGAGCGATGTTCACCGTGAGGTTCCGACCCTGGAACTCGTAGTTGTTGAACTTGGTGATGGCTGCCTGCGCAGCTTCAGCCGTTTCCATCTCGACAAAGCCAAAGCCCTTGGAACGACCCGAATCGCGATCCTTGATCAATGCCACGGATTGCACAGCGCCGGCCTGAGCGAAGAGCTCGCGCAAGTCTTCTTCGGTAGTCGAATAGGGCAGATTGCCAACGTACAGTTTAGACTCCATTTCCTCAATTCTCCAGTTTTGTTTGATTGTTTGCCGGCCGGTGCTGTGAATGACAGATTCGACTTCCTACTCCTGACATACGACATGCTCATCCGGTACGGGCGCGTGAACGACAAGTTGAACCGATGGATAAAACCCCTCACTCTCAGAAGCGCTACCTTGTGCGCTATACAAATCAGGCCATAAAACTCCTTTCACTCAAACCAACGGCCCTTGTCCTGTGCGCCTTCCAGCTGCTGCCTGATAGTACAGTCCAACAAAACCTATTATACTCTAAACTACTCGAAATACAAGCAACTCAAGGAATGCCTTGGGAAATGAGACAGGCTCGCTGCTACGCTATCCTGAAATATCAGGGCGACGAGGTCGCAAAACTGACTTGCGGCTGATCGCGGATGAGCAAGGCCACCCGCGTGTCTCCATTGCAAAAGCACGTGACGAGTTCCGATACCTCACGGCAAATGGCTTCGACCTCGCCACGAGTGACGGGCGGCAAGCCATCCACGTTGAACTCCAGCGCCCGCGTCTCCGGCGTGACGAGGGTGTGCTGCGCCTGTCGCCAGCTCCAGCGCCGGGTGAGGACGACATCCCCTTCCACAAAGATAAATTCGCCGGGCAGGGGATGTTCGAGCTCCTCGGAGCCAAAAGGGATGAAGACCTCCTCGCCGGTCGCCGGGCGCAACGCGATGTCTTGCGTCAACACGTCAATGGCGTGTCCGCCGATGGGCAGCAGATGCCGCAAGGAAATCACCGTGCCGATGTCCACCAGCGCGCTGATCGTGGGGAGGTCCTGCCCGCGCAGCACGCGCCGCAACAACGCCTCGATGGAGGGACGGAAATCGCCAGGCTTGTAGCCCAGGGTGCGGAAAGCTTCACGCCACGCAGCGATGCGCGGGTGCGCCGTGAGGGTGTCGAGCGTCAGCCGGGCGCGCGCCTCGGCCTCGGCGGCGCGCAAGTGCGCGACCAGCGCGGGAGGCGAGTCGCCGTTCTGCACGTCGCAGGCAAAAACCACGCCTCGCACATAGTCAGGAAAGCGGTCGAAGACAGCCGGCTCAATGGTGTAGTGGAGATGGGACATAAAGATCGCACCTCACTCTCGGTATAGATCAAAGTCGAGCGCGAGCAAGCATTGGCGGCGCCTATGTCGGCAACGTGCGCCCTTTCCAACGGACACCGCCGTAACGTACCCGCCAGTAAATTGCCTGTGAGGCAATCACCGCCATCAGAATGACGGAGATCGGCAATCCCAACGCATCCCTTACCCGCTGCCGGCTGAAAGCCGCCGTCAGCGCGCGGACGCCCACGCCCAACGCCATCATAGAGAGGGGCCAGAGCAGCCATCCCGGCAGCGCCCCTTTGAGCATGTCCAGCAGCATGGCCATGGCGGCCCAGGCTTTGCTGCCGGAGCGCAACACATTCGTCGCGCCGGGGTTGCCATCCCCTACCGTGCGGATGTCCGTTCGCAGCGCCGCCTTCCCGATCAGCAATGAGAAGGGAATCGCGCCGAGGAAGAATCCCAGAAGCGACCAAAACAAGATTTGCACTGAACCCTCCGACAGTCATTAATCATGAGTCAATAATCGTGGTTTTGACTCGCAATTCGCACCTATCTCCCCGCCAATGCCACGGCCTGCCCCATCGCCAGGAAGCCGACGAGCGCTGAGCCGCGCAAGCCCCAGAAAGCCGCCTGTCCAATGGTCTCCAGGAGCCAGGTAAGGATGTAAACGACGAACAGTGGCAGCAACGGCAGCCCCGTCGGCCCGACGATGGCCGTCATCACCGCTGAAGCGAGGATCCAGCCCACAAAGTTGAGCCAGGGGATGCCAAAATAGCCGTCGGGCTGTTCCCATTCCCAGAAGCCCCAGTGCACCATCTGCGGGTCGAGGAAAAAGTTCCACGCGGTGAAGACGCCCCCCGCGACAAGCGCGGTGAGCCAGCGCGACCCGCCGCCGGTGATGAGCGTCGCCACGGCCCAGGAAGGGGGCAGCATCATCAGCCAGGCAAAGGGGATGAGAAGCGGCACACCGCCCAGTTGCGGCTGCAAGCGCTGGGTGTAGTGATAGCATCCGAAGGGCAACCCCGTGTGCGAGCCAATGAGGTGCATTGTAATGAAAAGTCGCGCCAAAGCCTTCGGCGATTTTCATCAGACTGGTGATGATGGAATACATGTCAGATCGAGCGTCGAGCCGTCGTTGAAATGCACACGATACGTCGGATCAATCCGTACCAGATCCAGATGATCTTCCATCCGCTCGCCCAACGCCGCATAGGTCGCGGCAAAGGTAGGCGGCATGAGGAAGAGCGAAGGCCCCGTGTCAAAGAAAAAGCCATCGCGCTCAATAGTCAAAGCCCGGCCGCCGGGACGATCCGTCTTCTCCAACACGGTGACTTTGTACCCGGCCTTTGCCAGACGGGCCGCCGTAGCGATCCCTCCTACACCCGCACCAACGACCAGCACTGTTTTTTGTCATAAGAGCCTTCTGAGAAATATGCGAGAAAGCGAAAAGGCGAGAAAGCGGAATGGCAAAAAGACGAGCCGGGAACGGTCACGCTCCGGCGTCAGGTGCAGCCTCACAGGCAAAATCGAGCACTGCCGCGCCCTCGAAACGCCCGTGACGCAGGTCGTCGAGGGCGATGTTGGCTGCAGCGAGGGGGTAACGCCGCACGGTCGTGCGCACCGGCACGCGCGGGGCGAGCGCCAGAAATTCCTCGCCATCCTGCCGGGTGAGATTCGCCACCGAGCGGATGTGGCGCTCTTCCCACAACAGGCGATAGGGGAACGCCGGGACATCGCTCATGTGGATGCCCGCGCAGACGACCACGCCGCCTTTGGTCACCGCTTGCAGCGCTAACGGCACGAGCGCTCCCACCGGCGCGAAAAGGATCGCCGCGTCGAGCGGCTCCGGCGGCAGCGCATCCGAATCGCCAGCCCAAACCGCGCCCAGCTGCCGGGCAAAGGCCTGGGTCGCGCGATCGCCGGGACGGGTGAAGGCGTAAATCTCACGTCCCTGGTAGACCGCCAATTGCGCCAGAATGTGCGCGGCGGCGCCGAATCCATACAGGCCGATGCGCCGCGCGTTCTCCCCCGCCAGGCGATACGCCCGATAGCCGATCAAACCGGCGCAGAGCAACGGCGCCTGCTCAGCGGGATCGCCCTCGCCCAGGGGAAAAGTGTAGCGCGCATCCGCGACCGCGTATTCCGCATAGCCGCCGTCGAGGGTGTAGCCGGTGAAGCGCGCCGCCTCACAGAGGTTCTCCTGTCCCTGCAGGCAGAAACGACAGGTCCCGTCGGTGTACCCCAGCCAGGGGACACCCACCCGCGCGCCGGGCTCGAACTTCGTCACGCCGGCGCCCGCGGCGACCACCTCCCCCACGATCTCGTGTCCCAGAATCAGCGGCAGTTTGGGATGCGGCAGATCGCCGTCGAACACGTGCAGGTCAGTGCGACAGACACCACAGGCGCGGACGCGTATCAAGACTTGCCCACTGGCAGGGCGGGGGACGGGAAGTCGCTCCAACGTCAGCGGAGCGCCCGGCGCGTGTAGCACCATCGCGTCCATGAGCACAGGAATAGCCGGCATGGGTTCCTCCTTCGAAAATGGCCCCGAATGAACACGAATTTCACGAATCAGATGAGAAATTCCTGGCCCCCGGGGCTGCTGCGTCCTCAAACACCGCGCTTCAGCGCGGTGGGCTCGTATCAGGCTGGGGATTCCATCCCCAGCCGACCCGTGAGCCGTCGCCGTCGCTGCTCACGACTCACATTTTCATCATCGAGGGTGTGTCACAGGAACATGTCCACTCTCAGGAAGTATCATACTCATAACTGGAGATTTGACAAGGTGAACAAAATGTAGTAGCCGCAACAAAAACCGCATCCATTTCGTGCACCATCGCGCGGCGATGCGCAACCGCGCCTGGCGATTTAGAAGCTGGCGTCAGCCGGCATTCCGGGCTTGAGGAGCAGATCCGGATTTTCGAGGTGAATCCGCACGGCGTAAAACGTATTGAGGCGTTCCTCGGCCGTCGCCACGTTGCGCGGCGTGAACTCCGGCTCGTCGCTGATGTGCATGACCTGTCCCTCGAAGCTGCGGTCGGGGAAAGCGTCCAGCGTCACCTGCACGCTCTGGCCCAGTTGCACCTCGCCGACGCGGTTTTCCGGGACATACACCTCGAGCGTCACCACGCTCAGATCCGCCACGGTGAGAATCGTTGCGGCGGGCGCGGCGAGCTCCCCCACCCGCAACACCTGATTCACCACCACCCCATTCAGGGGGCTGGTGAGCGTGCACTTTTCCACCTTGACCCGCAACACGTTCGCCTCCGCCTCGGCCTGCCGGACTTTGGCTTCGGCGACGGCGAGCTCCTCCGCGGTCGGACCGGCCAGCAGGTCTTCGAGCTGCGCCTGCGCCACCGCCACACCCGCTTCAGCGGCATGATATTTCCCCTCGGCCGCGCGGGCCTGCACTTCGTAGCCCAGCGGATTCCGGCGGAGAGCAAGCAGCTGGGCCAGAAACGTTTTCGCCGTCTGCTCATCTCCCTGAGCAGCGGCCAGGGCTTCCTGCGCCGCGCGCAGCTCCCATTCCATCGCGCGCTGACGGTCATAACGGTACTGCACGTTCCGCAGATCCGCATCGGCCTTCTGGACCCCCTGTTCCGCCAGCGCCACCTGTGTCCGGGCCGCGACAATCTGCGTTTCCAGCTCCTGCGGATGCTGCAGCTGGGCAAGCGCCTCATCCCAGGCGCGCCGCGCCCCCTCCTGCTGGGCTTCCGCCAGGGCGAGCGCCGCTTGCGCCGCCGCGATCTCCGCCGGATACGCCCCTGCTCTGAGCGCTCCCAGGTCCGCCCGCGCCACGGCGACGCCGGCCTCAGCAGGTTGCAGCTGCAATTTCCAGGGGGTCGCATCCAGGCGCACGAGAATCTCGCCCTTCGTCACGGATTGGCCGAGCTGCACGGGGATTTCCGCCACCCGTCCACCGAGCTCGCTGCTGATCCGCACTTCCATCGCCCGAATCGTCCCCGAAGCCACCAACGGCGTTTTCTCCGCATCGCCCAATCCCGCCGAACAGCCCACCAGCGTCCACACGCCGAGCAACACCACGGCCAGCCACGGCCTGAGGCCGGCCCGCCTGAAGCCGTCAGCAGGCTGCAGCGCTAAAGGCGCATCAGATAATCCCGCTCTCATCGCTCTGTTCTCCCTGTCCTTCTCGGAAAATAGAGAACAGTGAGCCGTAAGTCGAGAGCTGTCGCAGCCTTCGATCACGACTCACTGCTCACAACTCACATTTTCATCCGCGGTAGCGTGCCACAGGAACATGTCAACTCCCAGGCTCTCCCGCACTCATTGGAAGACCACATCGGCAGGCATCCCCGGCTTGAGCCGGCCGTCGAGGTTGGGCACCCGAAGGGTGACCGCGAAGACGAGGTTTGCCCGCTCCTCTTTGGTCGCCACATTGCGCGGCGTGAACTCTGCCGTCTCGGAGATGTGCACCACGCGCCCCTCAAAGGTCTCGCCGGGGAAACTATCCACCGTAATCTGCGCGGGCTGATCGAGGTAGACCTCTCCTAACCGCGTCTGCGGGATGTAGACGACGAGCTGCAGGCGATTCAGATCCGCCAGCGTCAGCAACGTCGCCCCGGCGACCGCCACCTCACCGCGATTGACGGGGACGGCCACCACTGTGCCCGTGAAGGGCGCCCGCAGCGTCAACATCTCACGCTGCTGTTGGAGAGCCTCCAGCCCCGCCTGTGCCTGCACCTGGCGCGCTTCCAACGCCGCCAGGTCTGCCGGCTGCAGCCCCGCTTTCAGACCGTCCACCTGCGCCTGCGCCATGGCCACCTGCGCCTCGAGCTGTTCCTGCGTGCTCACCGCCGTATTGACGGCAGAGATGAGCGCCTGCGGGTTGGCGCGCTGCGCGTAGAGATCCGCCAGTTCGGCCTCCAGCCCCTCGCGGCTGATGCTCGCGGCGTTAAGGCCAATCCACGCCTGCCAGGCATAGTGCGGCGCGAGGAGCACCGCGTCCGGCACGGTGATGTTCATCCACTTGTAAAGTTGCGGCTGCCCATTCTCCACCACCAGTTCCCAATCGCCCCAGGTATAATCGCCATCGGGAATGACCCCCGGCGGCACGGCAGGGTCCGTGGGCAACAATTCCACCAATGCCGGCGGCAGTTGGTCGAGCACGTCCTGCCAGTTGACGGCGAAACGATAGCGGCCCCCCTCACCCCACTCCGCGACTACCGCCGCGGCCGCCGGCAACATGCTTTCGGCGTAATCCTTCAACGCCGCCGCCTGCGCTTCCCGGTGTCGCGCCGCCTCGATCTGCTCACGAAGCACCGCAATCTGCAAATCCAGGTCTTGCGGCGACGCCAGCAACATCTGTGTGTCGCTCACGGCTTGCCGGGCAATGAGCAGGCCACTTTCCGCTTGCGCCAGCTGCGCCTCAGCGACGGCAAGTTCTGTCGGACGCGCCCCCGCCCGCGCCTGCGCCACGCCCGCCTCCGCCACGGCGACCATCGCGGCCATGGATTCGATCTCCGCGTCAATGATCGCGGTATCGAAGCGCAACAGCACATCGCCCTGCTGCACGGTATCGGCCTCTTTGACCGCGAGCTCCGCCACCAGGCCGCCGAATTCGCTGGCGATCAGCACTTCTTCGGCCTGAATGATGCCCGACGCCTCCAGGGGCTGCTCCGTCGCAGCCCCCTGGATGATCCCCTGGCAGCCCCCCCATAGCAGAGACGCCGCCAGGAGAAAACTCAAAACATGCCCCGGCTTCCTCATCTCTTGTCTCCTCATGAAAATAGAGCGCCGTGAGAAGAGAGTCGTCGCAGCCTTCGATCACGACTCACAGCTGACAACTCACGCTCTCACGTGCCCACGTGTCCACGCGCCCACGTTCATTCATCGCGCGACTTGACAGAAGAAATGAACACATCTTCCAGCGTCGGCGCGATCCATTCGACCGCCGTGACCGCGACGTCCTGAGCGCTCAAGTATTCCCACACCCGCGGCTTCCCGGCACTAGCATCGGGCACCACCACGTGCAGCTGCGCGCCGTAGAGCGCCACATCCAGCAACGGCAGCTCGCCGCGCTTCTTCGCCGCATCCAGCGCCTGCAGCGCCCGATCCGGCGTCGGCGTGTTCACCTCCAGGATTTGGCCGCGCATCGCCGTGGCCTTGAGCCGCTCCGGGGAATCCAGGGCAAGGAGGTGCCCCTCGCTGATGAATGCCACGCGCTGACACAGCTCCGCCTCGTCCATGTAATGCGTGGTCACCAGCACGGTGACCCCCTTTTTCGCCATAGCATAGATCAGTCCCCAGAACTCGCGGCGACTGATGGGATCCACGCCCGCCGTCGGCTCATCCAGGAACACCACCCGGGGGTTGTGGACGATGGCACAGCCCAATGCCAGACGCTGCTTCCAACCGCCGGAAAGGTGCGCCGTGAGCTCGTTTTCACGCCCCTCCAGGCCCGCCATGGCGATGATCTCCGCCTGACGCTGTCGCAGCACGTCCCGCGGCAGGCCATACGCCAGCCCATAGAAACGAATATTTTCCGCAGCGGTCAGATCTTCGTAAAGGGTGAAGAGCTGCGACATGTAGCCCACGTGCTGCTGCATGATTTTCGACTGTGTGGCCGGATCGTAGCCCAGCACCCAGATCCGCCCCGAGGTAGGCCGCATCAGCCCCAGCATCATGCGGATCGTCGTCGTCTTCCCCGCGCCGTTGGGACCCAACCAGCCGTAAACCTCGCCCGCGTTGACGTGAAAACTGACGTCATCCACGGCGACGAAATCGCCAAAGCGCTTGGTCAGATGCTCGATGACGATAGGATGCTCTGTCGGCTCCGGCTCGCTGGAAAGACGTTGCCAGGGGAGTCTCATGCAGCGCCCTCCCCGTTTGCCTCGCGGCGACGACGGATCAACGAGATAAAGGCCTCTTCCATGCGCGGCTCGATCTCCCGAAAGCCGTCATAGCGGATGCCCTCCGCGCGCAACGCCGCCTCGATCTGCGGCTGACGCCGGGCGACGTCGTCCACAAAGACGTGCAAGTTGGCGCCATAGGTCTGCACTTCCAGCACCCCTTCCATGCCGGTGACCAGGCGTTGCGCGGGCGGAAAGGGCTGCGGCGCGAATTGCAATAGCCGTCCGGGCACCATTTGCTTGATGGCAGCGGGCGTGTTGCGGGCGATGATCTGCCCCTGATACAGCAGTCCCACCCAATCGCAGCGCTCGGCTTCATCCATGTAGGGCGTGCAGACAAAGATGGTCAGCCCTTGCTCCGCGCGCAAGCGTCCCAGGAGATTCCAGAACTCGCGGCGGCTGACGGGATCCACGCCGAGCGTCGGCTCGTCGAGCAGGACAACCTGCGGCTCATGGACGAGGCTGCACGCGAGTGCCAGCTTCTTCTTCATGCCGCCGGAAAGGCGCCCGCCCAGGCGGTCCGTAAATTTCGTCAGCCCGGCAAATTCCAGGAGCGCCGGGATGCGCCGCTTTTGCTCCGCAAGGCTCATGCCGTGGACATCGGCGAAAAAGCGCATGTTCTCCATCACGGTGAGGTCGGCGGGCAAGGCGAACTGCTGCGCGATGTACCCGATCCGTTCGCGGATGGCGTAAGGGTCACGCATGGAATCGTATCCCAGGATGGCGCTTTCGCCCGCCGTGCGGCGCAGCAACCCCAGGATGACGCGCGTCGTCGTCGTCTTCCCGGCGCCATCGGGCCCGATGAGACCGAACGTCTCGCCGCGCCGCACTTCCAGGGTGACGCCGTCCACGGCTTTCACCGTCCCCCGTCGCGTGTGGAAGGTTTTGACCAGATTTTGAGCAGTGATTGTGACGTCCATAAGAGCAATTAAGCGAAAAGGCGAGTAAGCGAAGGGCGAAGGGGCGACGTCAGTCCAGCCGCTTCTTGAACATGCGCCCGGCCACGATGATGACGACCAGGGCATAGAGGGTGAGCACGACGACGTCCTCCCACAAAAACGACATCCCCACTCCCTTGGTAATGATGCCCCGCGTGATGCGGATAAAATAGGTCGCGGGAATCAGGTCGCCCACGTACTGCACCAGTTTCGGCATGGTCAGGCGCGTGTAGACCACCCCGCTCAGCAACATCGTGATGAGCATCAAGAGGGTCGAAAACTGCTGGGCCTGTCGCTGATTTCTGGCAATGGTGGACAGCAACAGCCCCAATCCCTGCCCGGAGATGATGAAGATCAACGAGAGCCAGGCAAAAAGCCCCATCGAGCCGCGAAAGGGCATCTTGAACCAGAACATGCCCATCGCCAGGATCACCACCATGCTCACCGCCGTCGTCAACACGCCGGGGACCAGCTTGCCGATGATGATCTCTAACGGACGGGCGGGGGTCGCCAGCAGCTGTTCGAGCGTTCCCAATTCACGCTCGCGCACGACCGTCATCGCGGCGGTCATGACCGCCTGAATCTCCAACACCAGCACCACGACGCCCGGCACAAGGAAAATGACGGTGTCCATGTTCGGATTGTACAGGATGCGCGTCGCGGTGGAGATGGGCAGCGTCCCCAGGCCCTCCATGCCTTGTCGCGCCGCCCGCTCCAACAGCAGCTCCATCCCATGCGCCTGGGCGATGGCATTCGCGGCGGCATAGCCCGATTGCACCAGAAAGGGATCGTTCCCATCAATGATGACGAGCGCCTGGGCGGCGCCGCGTTCCACCTCCGCCGCAAAGTTCGGCGGGATCACGATGCCGGCCTGCGCGATCCCGTCATCAATGGCGCGGATCACCTCGGCCTCACTCTCCACATAGCCGTGCACGTCGAAAAATCCCGAAATGGTGAGCGCGTTGATGAAGGCGCGGCTCCGCGAGTCCTTGCTCATGTCGGCAACCATAGTGGGAATGTGCTCCACGGTCATCCCGCCGATGGAGGCGATGATGAGCAGCTCCAGCACGGCAATCAGCAAGATCAGGATCAGCGTCGGCCAATCCCGCAGCATCTGGATGATTTCCTTGCGCATGATGGCGGCGATGCGTTTGAGTGACATAGGTCTTCAGCGATAAAGCGATAAGGCGAAAAAGTAAATCAGCGAGAGATGGGCCAGAAGGCATCACAGCCGCTGCCGGAAGAGCCGCGCTGCCAGCACCATTATGCCGATGCTGTAGAGCGCCAACGCCACCACCGAGCGCCACAGGGAATCGAGACCCACCCCCTTGGTGATAATGCCCCGCGCGATGGGGATGAAATAGGTCATGGGGAACAGGTTACCGGCCCACCGTAACAGCAACGGCATACTGTAGCGGGGAAACAGAAACCCTCCCAATACCGTGCCGATCATCACCACGACGGCAATGAACTGCTGCGCTTGCTTGAGGTTCTTGGAAATGGTCGAAATGAACAATCCCAACCCCAGCCCCGAAAACACATAGAGCAACGAGAGCCCATAGAACAGGGCGAAACTGCCCCGGAATGGCACTTTGAAAATGAAGACCCCCGCCGCGATGACGGTGAGCATGTTGAGCATGGCAATCACCAGATTCGGCGCCATCTTGCCGAGCATCAATTCCAGCGGTCGGATCGGCGTCACCAGCAATTGCTCCATCGTGCCGGCCTCGCGCTCACGGACGACGGCCAGCGCCGTTAGGGTGACCGCCGAGGTCTGCAATAACAGCGCCGTCATGCTCGGGACCACAAACCACAGCTGCGCCTGATCGGGATTGTAGAGGATGCGCGTGCGGGTATCCAACGGCAACGCTCCAGAAACAGGTAAGCCGGAGCGCGCCACACGCTCCATCAACACCTCCGAGGCGTGCGCCTGCGCGATCACCGAGGCGACATTGAAGGCCGCCATCGTCATGAAAAGGTCCGAGCCGTCAATCAACATCAGCGTCTGCGCCTGACCGCGTTCCACCAGTGCCGCAAAGTCCGTCGGGATGATCAGGGCGACCGACGCTGCCCCCGCATCAATGGCCCGGGTGGCCTCGGCCTCGCCGGGCACGTACATTGTCACGTCGAAATAGCCGGAGTTCTGCATCGCGGCGATGAACGCCCGGCTCGCGGAGTCGTGGCTTTGATCGGCCACCACCATGGGGATGTGCGTGATGTTCACGTCAATGGCGAAGCCAAAGAGAAAGAGCTGCACCAACGGCAGCGTAAGCAACAACGCCAGCGAGCTGCGGTCCCGTAGCGTGTGGATGAATTCCTTCTGTGTGATCGCCCAGATTCGTTTCCACATAGTCAGTCAAATGGGTAATGGGTGGATGGGTAATGGATAATGGGTAATAGGTAACGGGTGACCAGCATCCAGTCTCGACTCACCGCGCACGGACGCGAATGCCGTCGAGCATCATGCTCACCAGCTCCTCGGCGAGGGTGCGACGCTCCTCAGCCGTCGGCGGCGGGGTGATGCCGCGCAGCGCCGGAATCACCGCGGCAGTGAACATGCCCATCAGCATGTGCGAAGCCAACGCCGGATCCACGGGACGGTAGGCCCCCGCGACGACCTTGTCCTTGATGAACCCTTGAATGCGCCGATCGAGTTGCTCCAGCCGCTCCATAACGGAATTCTGCAAGATCATGTCATCCAGCCAGGCTTCCGTCATCAACGTGCGGACAAAAGCCAATCGGGAGACCACCAGATCGAACAGCGTCGCCACCACCTCGACAATGTCGGCCGGTGCTTCCAGGGCGCCGCTGCGGTCGAACACCGTCTGGATGGCCGATTGGGTCTCGTTAACGACGGCGAGCAGGATCTCCCGTTTGCCGCCGAAGTAGTTGTAGAGCGTCCCTTCTGCTACATCCGCCGCCTCGGCGATCTCCTTCGTGGTCGTGTGCATGTAGCCCTTCTCCGCGAACAGGCGCACCGCCGCCGCCATGATTTCCTGACGTCGCCGTTCGATCCGCCGTTGTTGCCGCGCTCGCCGCGCGCTATCCCCAGTTTTTATCATTCTCCAGCCTTGCAAGAGTGACTAAAAATGAGCCCCTGCTCATTTTATGAGCAGATTATACAATTATCCCGGCGACTGTCAAGCGCCGCGAGACGCCCTCGCGCTTTTGACAAGGGTGACACCGACCGATCAGGAATCGGCTGCAAGTGCAGGGCGTGCAGGCACTTCACTTTCACAGCACTTTCGGGTATACTTAAACACAAGGATGTGGGTCGGCGGCATAGTCAAAGAAGGGGCCGTGTGATCAAAAATGGAACCACAAGACCGCGAGAGTGAAATGATCCAGGAAGCGATTCTCGCGTTGGAGCAACAACGGGCAACGCTGGGCGCTGCCACCGTCGAAGCCGCCGTGCTGGCGCTGCGCGAGAAGCTCAGCCGCTTGCGGGAACCCCTACCGGCGACCGACAAGCGCAAACAGGTCACCGTGCTGTTCGCCGACGTCACCGACTTTACCCGGCTCTCGGAGAGCCTCGACGCCGAGGAAATCACCGAGCTGCTCAACCTCCTCTGGCAGCGGATTGACCGGATCATCCTGCAACGGGGCGGGCGCATTGACAAACACATGGGCGACGCCGTCATGGCGTTCTGGGGCGCCGATCGGGCGCGTGAGGACGACGCCGAACAGGCCGTCCGCGCCGCGTTGGAAATCAAGGCCGCCGTCCAGGAGCTGCGCCCGCACCTCAAGACGCCGATTCCGCTGAACCTGAGCATCGGCATCAGCACGGGCCCGGTCGTCCTGGGAACCCTGAGCACCACCAGGGAGTACACCGCCATCGGTTCCACCGTCAACCTGGCGTACCGGTTGGAGGGCGTCGCGCCGGCCGGCGGCATCCTCATCTCCCACAGCACCTACCAGCACGTGCGGGGTCTGTTCCAATGCCACGCCCTGCCGCCGCTCGAGCTCAAAGGCTTCGCGGAGCCGGTGCCGGCCTATCAAGTCTTCGAGACACCCTCCCAGACCCAGCAATACGAAGCACGCGGCATCGAGGGCATCACGCCGCGCATGATCGGACGGCAGGCAGAGCTGCAACAGCTCCAGGCGGCCTACCACGCCACGCTGGATGAGCAGCGCGCGCGCGTCATAGCCATCACCGGCGAGGCCGGCATCGGGAAATCGCGCCTGGTGCAGGAATTCGAGCAGTGGGCCGCAGAGCTCCCTTCGCCGCCGCTGTTCCTCAAGGGACGCGCGCGCCAGGAAACGCAACCGCTGCCCTACGCCCTCCTGCGCAACATGTTGAGCCGCCGCTTCAGCATCTACGAAAACGACCGCCCGGCAACCGTGAGGAGCAAACTGGAACAGGGGCTCGGCGAATTCCAGCCAGACCCCGCACTCGCCGTCCAGCAGGCGCACTACATCGGCGGACTGCTGGGCTTTAGCATCGGCGAGAGCCCCTACCTCGAGAGACTGACCAACGACCCGCCCCAGCTGTACCATCGAGCCACGCAGGCGCTGCTGGAATTGCTCCAGGCTCATGGCCGCCGCGGCGCCCTGCTGCTGGTGCTCGAGGACCTGCATTGGGCCGATAGCAGCTCGCTGCAACTGCTGCATCGCCTCATCCCCGCCCTGGCGGAAACGCCGACGTTCATCCTCAGCGTCGTGCGCACCAATGGGGAACACGAGGCCTTTCCCCTACAACTCACGAGCGTGCCCGTGCAACAGCTGCCGCTCAGGCCGCTCGATGAGCAGGAAAGTCAACGCCTCATCGCCGCCATTCTGATCAACATGCCCGCCGTCCCGCCCGCCCTCGCCGACCTGATCATCAGCAAGGCGCAGGGCAACCCCTTCTACATCGAGGAATTGATCCAGGGCCTCATCGAAGCCCGCATCATCCTCAGGAATGCCCCCTATTGGGAAATAGACCGCGCGCGCCTGATCAGCCTGGACGTCCCCCAAACGCTCACCGGCCTGCTGCAGGCCCGTTTTGACGCCTTGCCCAGGCCCATGCAGAACGTCCTCCAACGCGCCGCCGTCATCGGGCCGCAGTTCTGGACCGCGGCCGTAGAAGCGCTCGCCGCAGAGGATGACGAGGGCGCGCGGGTAGACTGCGGTGAACAGTTGGAGCTGCTGATCCAGCGCGGCCTTCTCGTGCGGCACACTTCCTCGACATTTGTCGGCACCCAGGAATACGCCTTCCGCCACCCGCTGATGCACGAAGTGGTCTATCGCGGCACGCTAAACCGCCTGCGCCGGGTCTACCATGCGCGCGCCGCGCGTTGGCTCAGCTCCCACAGCGAGGAACGCGCGGGAGAGCTCACCGGCCTGATCGCCGAACATCTGCTGAATGCCGATCTGCGGACCGAGGCCGTCGCGGCCTTGCTCCAGGCCGGCCAGCAAGCGGCAGCGCGCTTTGCCAATGAACAAGCGCTGGGATATTTCATCCGCGCGCTCGCCCTCACCGACGAGGCCGACCTCGCCCAACGCTATGCGCTGCACCTGGAACTGGAGGCCGTGTACGAAATCACCAGCGACAGCCGGGCCCAACAACAGACCCTGACGACGCTGGAGACCCTCGCCGAAGCGCTGGACGATGACCGCTGCCGGCTCGAAGTGTCCCTCCGCCAGGCGGTCTTCGCCACAGCTACCAGCGATTATCCGGCCGCCATCACCGCCGCCCGTCACGCCATCATGCTCGCGCGGGCGCTCGCCCTGCCCTGTCAGGAGGCGGAAGGATACCTGCGATGGGGAAGTGCTCTCCTCCGCCAGGGAAACTATCCCCAGGCGCAACAACAGCTCGAACATGCCTACGCCATGCTGGAAGCGCTGGATGAACGTTCGATCGAATGTGGCGAAGCGACGGCTCACCAGAAGCAGAGAGGACTGGCGGATACTCTCCGCGCCTTAGGCACCGTGTACTGGTATCAGGGGCAGTACCCCGAGGCGCGTACCTGCTATGAAACCGCGATGCGCTACTATCGGGAGCTGCATTACACCCGTGGCGAAGCCCACTGCCTGAACAACCTGGGAGTGCTCGTCAGCGACAGCCACCCGGAGGAAGCCCTGGCGTTCCATCAGCAAGCGCTGGTCAAATATCGCGAGATCGGCAACCGGTCAGGCGAGGCTCGAGCATTGAGCAACATCGCCTTCCTCCTGGTAACACGCGGGGATCTGGACACCGCGCGCACGGCATATTTGCAAACGCTGGAGCTCCGCCGCGCCGCCAAAGATTGGGCGGGCGAGACGGTCGTTCTCAGCAATCTGGGGGAGATCGCGCTCATGCAAGGACGTTACGAAGAAGCGCGCGCTTTTTTCGAGCAAAGCCGGCAGATCAACCACGAAATCGGCAATCGTCAGGGTGAGGGCGGCAACCTGGGCAACCTGGGGGCCACGGCTTTCTGGCGCGGGGACTACGCCACGGCCCGGCAGCTGCTGGAACAGGCGCTGGCCAGTTCCAATGAGTTGGGCCTCCGTCGCGCCGAATGCGACAATCTCCTGGTGCTCTGTCAGCTCTTCCACGAGACCGGCGACCTGGCGTCGGCCCGCGCACGCGGCGAGGAAGCGCTTCGCCTCACGCGAGAAGTGGGATATCGCTACACCGAAGCCGCCGTGCTGAGCGAGCTCGGCTACATCTCCTATGAAGAGAGAAACCTGGAAGCAGCACGCGCGGCGTTCCAGGAAGCGCTCGACATTCAACGACAGATCGGCCAATATCACCTGACGCTGGACAGCCGTGCGGCTCTGGCGCTGCTGGCGTTGGAACAGGAGCGCTCCCCCGAGGCCCTGACGGCCGTGCGGCAAGAGGTAGAGGATATCTGGGAAGTCCTGAAAAGCCAGCAGCTCGCTGCCGTCGCCCAGGCCCCGCGCATCTATCTCACGTGCCATCGGCTGTTGGAAGCCCTCGGAGATGAGCGCGCGGAGACGCCGCTCGAACAGGCCTATCAGCTGCTCCAGGACCGCGCAGCCGGCCTGCCCGATGCGGCCGAGAGACAACTTTTTCTGCGAGCCGGGCGCACCAACCGCGCTATCGTTGCCGCCTGGCGCGCCAAACATCTATGAGAAGGAGAGTTACATGGAACTGATCACGTACATCATCGCTGCCGTGCTGGCCTTTTTTGGCCTCATGTTCGTCGTCGGGATGGAGGGCGAGGTCATCCGTCTGGTCATCGGGCTGATCCTGATGGCCGGCGCTGGGGTGATGATCTACCTCACCAAAGTGCGCCCAAGGCACCAGGAAACGACCGTCATCCAGAAGATTGACCTCAGCGGCGACGTCTCGCTGGAACAGATGCGCTGCCGTTCGTGCAACGGCGCGCTGAGCCAAGACGCCCTCGAGGTGCGGGCCGGCGCCATCTTCGTCCATTGCCCCTACTGCGGCACCACCTACCAGATCGAAGAAGCGCCCAAATGGTAAGATGACGCTCAAAGAGCTGTTCACCCCACCTGCCCCGCCCGCGCCGGGACTCTACACCTACCGTCTCGACCTCCCCGGCGGCAAGCGGCGGCTGCATCTGCGCGTCGAAGCCGACGGCGCCGGCGCGCTCTTCGTGGATGTGAACGAGGTCATTCATCTCAACGCCACCGCCGCCGAGATCGCCTGGCTGGCCCTTGAAGGAGCGCCGCCGGAACGCGCGCAGCGCCTCCTCTGGCGCCGCTACGGCAACACCACGCGCGCCCAACGCAACGCCGCGATTGGACGCATCTACCTGCTCATCGCCCGGCTGAAGCAGCCGGAGCCGGGCTGCCCCACCTGCGCCATCGCCGATTGGGTGGACTTCAAGCCGGTGTTCAGCACGTCGGTCAACGCGCCCTTCAAGGCCGACCTGGCGCTCACCTACGCCTGCAACAACGCCTGCGCCCACTGCTACAACGAGGAAGGGCGCTTCGGCATGGCGTCGCTCGACCTGGAAGCGTGGCAGCGCGTGCTCGACAAACTGGCGGCGCTCGGCGTCCCGCACGTCATCCTCACCGGCGGCGAGCCGACGCTGCACCCCGATCTCCTGCCCCTCATCCGTCACGCCGAGGGATTGGGGCTGATGGTGGGGATGAACACCAACGGGCGCCGGCTGGCCCAGCGTCCCTTCGCCGAGGCGCTGGCCGAAGCGGGGCTCGATCACGTCCAGGTGACGCTGGAATCGAGCCGCGCCGAAGTGCACAATGCCATGGTGGGCGCCGCGGCCTTCGAGCAGACGGTCGCCGGCATCCAAAACGCCCTGGCGAGCGGCCTCCACACCCTCACCAACACGACGCTCACGGCCGCCAATCGGGATCACGCGCTGGAGCTCGTGGACTTCGTCTACGAGCTGGGCCTGCGCACGTTCGCCATGAACGGGATGATCTACGCGGGGGGCGGCGCTGTCGCGCCGGAGGCGATTCCCAGCGAGGAGCTGGCGGCGCTCCTGGCGGCCGTGCGGGATCGCGCCGCCGCGCTGGGGATGCGCTTTCTGTGGTACACCGTCACCGATTACTGCCGGCTCTCGCCGCTCGAGCTGGAGCTCGATCCCAAGCGCTGCAACGCGGCGGAGTACTCCATCTGCATCGAGCCAAACGGGGATGTGCTGCCGTGCCAATCGTACTACGTCGCGGCGGGGAATATCCTCAACGATCCATGGGACGCCATCTGGAACAGCGCCCTTTTCCGCAGCTTCCGCGACCGGGAGACAGCTCCTCTCGCCGCCGGCTTGCCGGAAGCCTGTTGGGATTGCCCCGATCTGCCCGTGTGCGGCGGCGGCTGCCGCCTGGAACACGAGCGGCAGAACGCGCCCCTTGCGCCAGAACGCGGCTGCGGACGCGGCGGAGCGCCGGTGGCAGCCCCTTCGACCGTCAGCCCGGCACGGTTCCCCGCGCCAGGAACACCCGCAGACCCCCGTTGACCCACGCGCGTGACGTATCCAGCGGCAGCCGGGTCTGCTGCAGGAGCGGCAGGCTGCTGCAGAGGAGCGCCACCTGCCAGCCAGGACAACGCAGCCGCAAGACGTTCCCCAACTGCGCATAGAGATTGCGCAAATCCTTGTCGGCGCTCACCCGCACGCCGTAAGGCGGATTGGTCACCACCCAGCCCGGCCCCGGCGGCGGCGTGATGGCCGAGACAGCCTGACACGCGAAGGTGAGCGCCTCGGCGACGCCCGCGCGCGCGGCGTTGGCTTCGGCGGCGCGAATCGCCCCCGCGTCCCGATCCGACGCCAGCAGCGGCGGGAGCGTCTCCCGTTCCGCCGCACGCGCCGCAGCCAGCTCCTCCTCCCACACGTCCGCGGCAAAGCCGGGCCACTCCATGAAAGCAAAGCGCCGCGCGGCGCCCGGCGCGCGCCGGCGCGCCAGCCACGCCGCCTCGATGGGAATCGTCCCCGAGCCGCAGAAGGGATCGAGTAGCGGCGCGGTCCCCTCCCAGCCTGAAGCCAACAGCATCGCCGCCGCCAGCGTCTCCCGGAGGGGCGCCTTCGCCGTCGCCAGGCGATAGCCCCGGCGGTGCAGCAGCGCCCCCGAAGAATCCACGCTCACCGTACACAAGTCATCGAGCAGGCGCACCAGCACCAATTGCGGCGGCGCGTCCGCCGACTCCTCATCCTGGTCCACAAACGTTGCCGGCGCGCCCAACCGCTCGCCGATAGCGCTCACGATCCGCTCCGCCACGGCATCGGAGTGATACAGCTTCGATTGGTGACAGGTCACCCGCACCGTCACGGGCTGTCCCGACCGCAAGTACTGTTCCCACGGCAGGCGTCCCGCCTTCTTGTGCAGTTCGGAGAACGCCGCCGCGTAGAATTCACCCAGCCGCACGAGGACGCGATTCGCCGTGCGCAGGTGCAGGTTGAGGCGATAGAGATCTCGCAGCGGGCCGAGAAATTCCAGGCCGCCGACGGTCGGATGTCCCACCCGCTTGCCTGCCAGGCCCAAAGCGCGCATCTCCCCGGCGGTGAGGGCCTCCACCCCGGGCACCGTGACGACAAAAATGTGATAGTCCATCCGCCCTCTCCGCTACTCGCGGTCCACGCCGCCCTCTGCCGGCCCGTACCACACCCCATCCGCGCCGCACTGCCAGCCGGGGATGGCGATCTCCAACGGGTACTGCGCCCATCCTGCCGCCATCCGCGCCCGAACGACTTCCCAGGGAGGAATGTCATCGGCATTGCGGGGACTTTCGACGTTGAAGGCGCCCACCGCCGCCGCGCTCAGGGTCGCCTGCTCCGGCCCCAGGCCGCACAGCAAGCCGGTAAGAAAACCCGCGATAGCGCAATCGCCAGCGCCGGTCGTGCCTATCACGGGGACGCGAAACGCCGGGACGCGCAGTTCTCGCCCCACCCAGGCCGGTCCCAGGGCCGGCAATCGCACCGGATCAGCAGTCGTGCGCAGGTACAGGCCCGCCGCCCCCAATTTGATCGCCACGACGGCGACGCCCAGGTTGAGGATGCGACCGGCGAGAGCGTGCAGGAGGACCTCGTCAGGCCGCGTCACGCCCGATAGGAAATGGGGGCGGTCGAAGAGAAACAGCGCCTCGTCGAGGTTGGGAATGAAGACATCCACATGAGGCAGCACCCGCGCGCACCAGGCGTCCCAATCCACGCGGCCTGCCTCGGAGTCGGGATCGGGGCGCACCACGTCGAGCGAGGTCAGCAGCCCGGCGGCCCGGGCGCGCTGCAGCAACGTCGCCGCCGCGATGCCGCCATCGCTGTAAAAGCCCCGCATAATGGAAGGATAACCAAAGTGCAGCAGCGCCATGCCCTCAAAGGCCTCGGCGGGTACATCCGCTGCGGTAAACGTGGCGTTGGGTCCCTCCCAGTGAATGAAGAGGCGCGGCACACCCGGCGGCTCAATGACCACGGTGTAAGAAGTCGCCGTGTGCGGATCTACGATCATGGCGTCGGCGAGCGCCGGCCCTTGCGCGCGCAGCAGATCAAGGATGATAGCGCCAAAGCGGTCAGCGCCGATTTTGGCGCTGAGGCGCACCGGCGTTCCCAGGCGATGCAAGGCCAGCCCCGTGTTGGCGACAGCGCCGCCGGTCGTCACCGTCGCAGGGCCGACGTTGATCAAGTGTCCCGGCTCCAGCGTCCCCCCCGTTTCCATCGCGGGGATGATATCGAGGCAGATGTGTCCCGCGACAACAATGCCCCCTCCAGCCACTTCACGTTCAAAAATCATGCCAGTAGGCCGGGAGAATAGAGCTGCATGTCCTCTTCCAGGCTATGGCGGGGCGGGATGCCCAGGCGTTCCAGGTCGCCGCGATAGGCGTGGACCGCCTCTTCCGGCGCGAGCGCCTCATCCGCCACAGCCCGCAGCATCCGCACAAACGAGAGCGGATGTTCGGCGTTCTTAATCCGCCGCCCGAAGAGGGCAAGCCGCGCGCCATGCCGTTTGGCTTCGGCGAGCAGCTTGAAGGCATCGTAGGTCGTGCTCGAAGCGCCGCCGAGGATGCCCACAACAAGACTTCGATCGTAGTGCGCGAGCTCTTCCATCGCCGCCGGGCCGTTATACGCCACCTTGAGGAACTCGGGACGCGAGGCGTGCGGAATTCCTGCCAGCATTCGGGCAATCTGATCGTTGACGTAATGCGGCGCCAGCTCCGGCAGCATGCCCAGATCCGCGACATTGGGGTTGAAGACTTCCAGAAAGTAGCGGAAGCCCTGGCGCGTCGCCGCGACGCGAAAATCCTTAAAGGCTTCAAGGCTCCGCACGTCGGCGTCGAGGTTGTTGTTGAAGGTGATGGAATAAAGGCCCAGGTTTACGTCGGGAGTCTGTCCCGGCGCCGGCAGCAGCGTGCCCCAACGCGCCTCGTCCAACGTCGTGCTGGCGAAGGGCCGGGAGGGCGATTGCGCATACCGCGCCCCGCGTCCCACCCAAATGTCGGTCGTATCGTTGGCGCGGATGGCCGGCGTGACGGGGGAATCGTCGAAGAGTCGCTTGTCGCGCGCCAGGACGTCCATCGCCGAGACCGAGGCCAGCATCACTTCGACGGCCTCCTCGCGGATCAATTCCTCCAGGTGCAGGTAGTATTCCTGCATAGAAGGGAAGGCATACCGGGCGCCAGGTTGAGGAGGGTACGTCGCTCCTGGCGCGGGCACACCGTAGGCCATGTCCGCGTCGGCTGCATAGACCAGAATGAACTCCCGGCTATCGGGATTGCCGCGGAGGCGATTCAACTTCACATCAAGTGTTTTTTGCACGGGTTGGCTCCTTCGAAAATGGCCCCGAATGCACACGAATTTCACGAATAAGATCAGAAATTCCTTGCCCCCAGGGCTGCTACGTCCTCAAACAACGCGCTTCAGCGCGGTTGGCTCGTGTCAGGCTGGAGATGGAATCCCCAGCCGACCCGTGAGCCGTCACAGCCTCTGCTCACGGGCTATGGCTCACAGGGTAACTGTTCAGCCACTGACTAAAAAACGGAAGATTTCCTGACGGTTGCTGAAGATTAAGAATCAATTTTTGCCCCCTATCCCCTTCCCCTTCCCCCCGCGCAGCGCGGGGGGAAGGGGAACTTTTTTTGTGGGTTTTTGCAGGCGGGCGTAGCCCGCCTGCAAAAACCCCTTATGTTTTCTCCCCTCCCCAACGGCGTACGCGCCGTTGGGGAGGGGGCAGGGGGTGGGGCAAAAGCTACAATTCACCAAGGTTCATCCATCGCCGTCTGGCTACCTGGCGCCGGGCTGAACAGTTACCGCACATTTTCATCCTTGGATGATGTGCGCCAGCACATGGCGTCTCCTTCGAAAATGGCCCCGAATGAACACGAATTTCACGAATAAGCCCTAGTGCTAGATAGAATGGGTTGACAGGTAGCCCTCCAATGGATTAAAATGAAGGAAAGCATGCTTTACTTCATTCATTGGAGGCTAACAGTATGATAACCAATTTTGAGGATTTCTGCTTGTACATGTATGTCATCGTTGA